>Ga0209629_10001931_pt1 | contig 13649 bp, 11 predicted proteins | sample TergutCu122P5_FD_187286 | JGI IMG/M metagenome (GOLD analysis project Ga0209629, IMG submission 187286) | Cubitermes ugandensis P5 segment gut microbial communities from Kakamega Forest, Kenya - Cu122 P5 (SPAdes) (version 2) | ecosystem: Host-associated > Arthropoda: Insects > Digestive system... | reverse complement strand
CCCCCCCCCCGAATACATCAATTCTCTACAATAAATTGTAAGTTACCAGGACGGAGACTAATGTTAATACTATAACAAATTCTATCCGGAACCTGAAGGGAAGAGGCCACTTCTAAGACCTAGGAACAGATGGATGTGGACTAGACTCAACCGACCTTTACACTTTTCCCCTAGCAATACGCACACATGGATAGCTAGTGACAAACAACAGAACTGTATCTCACGCAGCTGCCTTCAATGCTTTATTTCGAAGTTCTGATTCAGTGCATATCGAGGACGATTGGCGGAGTGTATGCAACCCTGTACACATTCCTGCACAACACTGAACGGTGGAATGTCTAACCACACAAGTTCTTTGAACGAACGGTGTCGGAGCGAGTCGTCGTCGCATTCCGTCAGATTTTGCGGAGAATGTTAGACTGAGAGGTGGATTTCGGGCCTGGCGCTAGCGGTATTGGCAAGTTCAAAACACATTTTATGTAACCACATTTCCGTTGAGTGGAATCAACTATGATTCGAAATGAATACACGTTGGAGTTATGCAACGTATTTCACACAGGCCAGGTACGTGAGGATTATCAAGGAAAATTCGGAATAAGTTATGTTGCAGTTCACAACTACGCATTCTCTTGCTTCGTCAAGTGATGTTGACATAAGTGTGTGGGGATTTAGAGCCATTTCAGTCTTTTGCATCCCTACGGTTACTTTAGGTACACAACGTTCAGCTTAAAAAAAAAAGATCTACGTTTTGCTAACAGAGTGCACTCATGTACTTTTTGTGGATCACGGCGATCATTTTTCTGTACGTCATTACCTGACTGGTTTTCTAATCGAGAAGTCTAGTGCTTTCTGCGCGGTGCGGACTCACTCTTGAAATATTTTCAGATTGATGGCTCAGGCGGTTAGTCGCCGGCCTCTCTCCGCGAACTCCCGAGTTCGTTCCCACGACAGTCCTTGTGAAATTTATGGTGGACGAAGTGGCACTGGGCCAGGTTCTTCTCAGTATTTCGGCTGTGCCTCGTCAGTATCATTTCCCCAGTGCACCTGCACCCCGTCAGTATCATTTCCCCAGTGCTCCTGCACCCCGTCAGTATCACTTCCCCAGTGCTCCTGCACCCCGTCAGTATCATTTCCCCAGTGCTCCTGCACCCCGTCAGTATCACTTCCCCAGTGCACCTTACTCAGCCTCATATACTCGCCAGTCTTAACAAAAAGGCCAAATAGGGGACGGCCTGCAACTTTCGAAAAGAGTAAGACTGTTTGGATAGAAAAGTACTTTCATTTGGTCTTGAAAGGGACAAACTGTGGCCCTCGCCAACGTCTGTTTCCGCTGTTCCATTCCATTCCGTTCAATTATTTTCCGTTTATCCATTTAAAGGTACAACTGAAGGACGTGGAAATAGTCATAATGTAATGACACAATGTATCGGTTAAATTACAGAATACAATTATGGTATAATGATTACACAATAAAATATTAATTATAACGTGAAAACATAACAATCTGGAATGTATATTCTTTATTAGACTTAAAATATTCCTGAATGGAATAAAATAAGTTAGAAAGAAGAAACCTTTTTAAGACTGATTTAAAAACCCGTATTTCATTCGCTACACATTTTATGTTGGTAGGAAGATGATTAAGAATTCTAATTCCTGCATAATGAGCTTCTTTTTGGTATTTGGTTAAATTAGTAATGGGTAGATGAACATTATTAGCAGATCTAGTGTCGTGGTTATTGACTTCTGCATTCTTTGTAAATGAATGTTTGTTGTTCACCACATACAGTAAAAGTGAAAATATATATTGAGAATAAAAAAGTAAAATTTCCATTGTTTTAAACATTTCTATACATGAATCCATTTCCTTAAAATTCGTTATAATTCTTAATTTTTTTCCATTCTGAATATTGTAATACTATTAAGGGTGTTACCCCCCAAAATTATGCCATAGGATATGATAGAATGTACATAAGAAAAATCTAGCATTTTTAAAGTTTTCCTTGACAGCATTGCTTTTACAGCTGTTATTGCATAACGTGCAGAGTTCAATCTGGAAATTAATTGGTCAAAATGATTTATCCCCATTTAGAATGTCATCAATCACTAAGCCCAGAAACTTTGTATATGTAATGTTAGCAACAGATTTATTAAAGTAGTTAATATCTAATGTAGTGTCAATGTAATTTTTAGTTCTGAATTCTAAATAATATGATTTATTAAATTTGAGCAGTAGGAAATTGGCTTTAAATCATCCCCTTGATTACAGTTAGTTACTATAATGCTACTATCATCTGCAAATGGCACAACTTTAGTGTCTTTATCTGTTATTTTGGGTAAATCATTAATATAAATAACAAAAAGTAATGGACCCAATATCAAACCCTAAGGAACCCCATTTGTAACACTTTTCTATCTAGAAGAAACACTATCATATGCATCCATCTCTGTAGCTTCAACCCATCTTTTATTATTTTCTGAGAGTCTCCATGTTTCAGAACCACATAATAAACTGCTTTTAATCAATGCATTATAGATGTTCAATTTTCTCTCCTTTCTTATATCTTTACTCCACAGTATCCCGTTTAAACACACTATACATTTTCTTGCTTGCATTAATCTTGATCTTATTTCTTTGTCATCCATTCTGCTAGTATCAAAAATAACTCCTAAATACTTATATTCTTGACAAAATTCAGTTTCATTATCTTTGTCTAATTTCATATTGTTGTGTGTTCCCCCATTACACAAGTATTTTGCTTTATTCAAATGAATGTCAAGGCCCCATTTCTCGTAAGTTTCTTTTAATTTACGTGTCATATACTCCAAATCTTCTTAGTCCCCCGCTAAAACTACTTGATCATCTGCAAACTGAAGTGTATACAGTGTTATATTTTCTAAAGGAATTCCCATTCCGTGGCATTTACGTTTCCATTCTTCTAAAGCTTTTCTTATGTAAATCTTAAAAAGTGTAGGGAAAATGCAGCATCCCTGGTGTAGTCCCTTAGTAATATTGAAAGGGTGGGACAGTTTGTTTCCAGTTTTCACTTGTGCTGTATTGCCATAAAGATTTTGCAGTGCTTTAATTAAAGTATTATTAATATTCGATTCTCCCAAAACTTCCCAGAGTTTTAATATCGGTATACTGTCATATGCTTTTGTCAAATCTACAAACAATAAATGAGTTTCTTGGTTTGTTGCATTCCTTTGTTCAATAACTTGCTTCATTCAGAAAATGTTGTCTGTACATGATCGTCCTGTTCGAAATCGACTTCGTCTTCATCTTTATTCTCTTCTTCCATGAGGTCTCTAAGCGTTTTGCCATATATTCTGCTCATCACATTTGTCACTGAAATGCCCCTATAGTTAGAACAATCTTCTTTGCTTCCTTTTTTGTGTATTGATGAACTGTAAGCAACTTTCCATTGTTGCGGAACTTCTTGTCCATTTAGGCATCTATTTAATACCCATGTCAACATTTTTATCAGTTTATCTGTTCCATGTTTTAGCATTTCAGCATAAACTCCTTCTGGTCCACATGATTTCCCATTTTTTAGTTCTCTCACTGCCTTTCTTACTCTTTCTTCACTTACTTCTACTATTTCTCTCTCCATCTGTATAGGTGCAATGGTTCCTTCGTACTCTGGTTGATTTTCTGTATGTACATTCTGGTAATATTGCACCCATCTATCGATTGGTATCATTTGTAAGTGTACACTTTCTTTTTCTGATGTTCCAACTTTTTTAATAAATTTCCATGCTTCAGTACACTTTCTATCCCCTATATACGTATTTATTTTGTGGCATTTCCTGTCCCACATTTCATTCTTTTCAGCTATAATTATTCTTCTTGTCTGTCTCTTAATTTCAAGGTACCCTTATTTATCTTCATATCTTTTTGTATTTAGCCATTTCTGATATAGTTTTTTCTTTTTTTCTATAAGACCTTCAATTTATAGCTTTTAATATTTCATTAATTTCATTGTAAGATGCAGCTTCGGTGTAACTATTAATTCTAAATCCATATTGTTCCTTGACTAGTATGTTACTAGTGCATATGTGTTTATACAATCTTGAATGTATTAGTTTTTCGATAATCTTAGAAAAGGATGTTAAAAGAGAGATTGGCCTATAATTTGTGGTGAGAAGTTTGTCTCCTTTCTTACAGACAAGTTTGATTTAGCATATTGTAGTCTTTCAGGGAATACACATGAGGAAAGGGATTTGTTACAAATATAGGTTAAGGGGGAGATGATAAAAAAGGGGTGCTTAAATTTTACAATTTTTATGGGAATTTCATCATACCCACAGAAGTTTTTAGTCTTGAGGGATTTGATAATCTTGTTAATTTCATAAGTTGTGGCATAGTTCCAATTAATTCTTGGAAATGTGCTGAAAAGTTGTTAATCATGAAGTAACTGGAAGGATTCACGTTATCCGTAGGATCATTGTTATAGTATTTTTAATGTTTTCAATAACAGTGTCTGCAGCAGCTAAGAAATAGTCATTAAAAGTGTTGACTATTTCCTGTGGAGTATTTGTTATAGTATCATTAATTTTTAGGGATTTAATATCATTTTGACAGTTGTTGTTTCCTATTCTTTTTTTTTATAATTTTGCATGGAGTTTTTGTTTTATTCTTGGATTTAGATAGTAATTCGTCATAATACATGTTTTTTGCTGTTTTTATAACATTTGTTAATATCTTGCAATATCTTTTGTATTGTAATTTGAGATTGGTATGGTATTGTTACTTTCCCTGCAGCTCATGTATAAAATTCTTTTGTTATGACAAGATACTTTACTTCCCCTTGTTATCTGTGGGTTATATCTGAGTGTGGAATTGAGTTTACTTTTAGTGAAACATGCATAAAAAAATTTTATGTAAATGTTTAAAAAGTTGTTAAATATAACATTTGTGTCAGATCCTTCAAAAATATCCTCCCAACTTTCAGAACTCAATTTAGATTAAAGTTCATATGGAGTGAAGCTGTTGATGTTTCCAACATAACAAGATGTGATTTCTTGTATCAGTGCAGTGACATTTTCTAATGTTAGTAGTTCAGTGTTGTGATCTGACAACCTATTGATTTATTGAAACATTTCTTGATAAATCAATAAAATTGTTATCAATCACAGCACTTGAACCATTAACAATTCTCACAGGAAAATTAACTGTACTTTTTAGATTGTCCATAGCTAATAGAGTATCTAACTGTTGTCTTCTATGATGACTATCAAGATAATTAATATTTATATCCCCACAGATGACAAATTAATTTTTTTTTGGCATATAATCAGTGTGGGCATATAGTGCGACTGCAAAATGTTAATGTAAATGTACAAACTCACAGGTAAAATGTAATTCAGATGCTTAGACTTTGGTGTGCTTTTGTATGATCCAGAACAGATGGAAGTGTGAAGAGAAGAACATACACGATCTCTGCACTTATAGTGACAAAACACTGAAAAATTAAAACATCATGACTCCTCTTAACCATTCATTGCGCAGGATTTGGCTGCTTTGCTTCACCTGAAAAAGATTACTGTGATGTTTTTGCTTAACAGGCATTTGAAATAAGTAAGTGTAATTAATGGAAGATACAGAAAAGCCACATACAGTATGTTGAACGACTGCCTCCTGTGCCATGGCTAAGGTGGCTAATCACCACCATCTTGCCGCTGAGGCCTGAGTTCGAAGTCCGTAAGATCCATGTGAAATTTGTGGTGGACAGTGGCACTGGGACAGGTTTTCCCCAAGTACACCAGTTTTCTCCTTTTGGTATCATTCCACCAATAATTTATACTGATTCATCCCCTACCGACATTACATAATCTTCGCATCTGACAAAGGTAAAAACGTACAGGTGTCCCTGTCCACACCATGAAGGCATGGGGGGCGGGGTTTAGATGTGCAGCTTCACTCATTCTTGACCTCAGCACTAGTGCAGGCAAATGGTCAACTTCACGCTGCAGCTGCTTTACCGCCAGGAAAGAATGCCTGATACCCACTGAACAGGAGGTTGGCTGGGCCCCACAGCCAGTCTGGACGTTTTGGAAAAGACAAAAATCCCTTGCACACTGGGATTTGAACCCTGGCCTGTCCAGTTTGTAGCCTATAAGCAACCGACATTGTTGTTAAATAGCATATGTATGAAAACCTGACATTGACAGAGGTCCAGTTTACCCAGCCACTGGCCTGGAATGATACTGCCCCATCTGAATCCAGCAGAGGACCTGATCCATTTCTTACACGCACAGTGTACGCTGTCTGCTATCAGTGTGTTTCTTTTGAGTTTCAAGTATGGTTGGCTGAGTCTGGCAGTACTGCAAGCCCTATTTTCAAAATTCCAGCTCACAGAGGAATAGAAACTGCTACATAAAGTGTTTACTTCATGAAATAATGAAGCCTTTGCAACTGTTTATTAAAGTCTTGACTTAATTTTACTTACAGTTTCATCAAATTAAAAATGTAGTTGGTAAAAAATTAGACTTTTTGAACCAAACATAATTTATTTTACATTTCAATCTATATTTAAAATTTGAAATTCTAGCTTGGTACTGTATCTTGTATGAATGTTTGAGCATTATTTACTTGATATGGTGAATATCCTTAAGCAAGCAAGCAGGCAGTGTATTCTGCACATGTGAATACAGTAGAGTCTCAATGTTCTTGATTGCTGGACTGATAATACCATCACAGACATCTGGAATACATCTCCAACATCAACTGCTTACTTGGTTCCAAGAACTTACGAAATATCTGTATTAAAAATACAAAATTACCTCACAGAGCATAAAAAGCATAACAGTTTACTTTTATTAACTACAAACGCTGTTTGGAAGCATAATGTAAATTAAAATGACTGAAGGAGAGTGCCATTCCATACAGCACAGAAGTAACCACCCTCACTAAATAGAAGATAGAGCTAGAATCAGCTGCGAGTGATCTTTGCAACAGCAGGAGGGTTGGTGATGCAAACTTGCCAGCCACATGGTCACATGCTGATTCCTCTGAACCAGCAACAAAAGGTCAAAACAGCGCTATTAAAATGGGTGATAAGGACAGGTCAAAATTCTGAACATAGAGTTTCACAAGCCTGAGCCACTACTGTATATTTTTATACCTCTGTATTACAAATATTGAATACATTGATATGTAATGTGTAGGGAAGAACCCCAGAAGAGGTCTGGACTTATTATTGAGTAATGTCTTTGAATAATAACAATACTGAAACATGAATTGATTACTGCTGGATTTGAGGTGTATTGTTATGATCTTCACAGCCAATTTCAGCTGTCCTACAAATGTATGTCATCTTTACCTTCAGGTGGAGCCTGGAACGTGTTTCCAGCGACTGATGGGAAGTGTAAAAACTGGAGTAATCCTTAAGGATGTGTCCTTAGAAGTTCATGGAGGTGAAGTTCTTGCTGTACTGGGCTCAAAAGGTGAAACAGATAATTGTAACAGCTTAGCAGCAGTCATTACAGCTACAGCTGCAAATGTATTTTAATTTTTTCTTTTGGAATGCATTTAATGTCAGTGGTATATTTTGATAACTTTGAGATGTTGACCTTTTATGTGACTGAGACACTTTCCATTCAGGAACAAGATATGTCACTTCAATAACAGACATTTTTGGAGTACAAGTTTGGTGTGAAGCATTATGAATGGCAGTAAATTGTGCTGCCATTTCTTGAAATCTTGTAAGAACCATCTGCAGCATTCTGCAGTTGAATTTGTAATTTGCCATGTACATGTGTAAAAAGACAGAAGTGTCCCCTTGTGCTGAACATCTCAGTGTAGAAAGGGCTACCAACTGTAAAGTAAGAAAGGACAAGGTTCAAAATATGTTACAGCAGAAACTTTGCTTAATGTTCCTCAGTTTAAATTTTTCCTTCACATAACATTCTTTATTCAAAGTTTGCAGTGTCAAATTATTTCCATTGAAGATTTCACCAGTTGAATGTTTGAATCCACTGTAAATGGTGCTGTTGGAGTAGATGTACACACACACACAATTTCAGGGGACATTTTGAGATAAAGTAATGAATTTGAACATTTTTAATTAACTGTATGAAGTATAAGTGTTTGATACAGAAACAGAGCAATTGCAAGTTGGACCATGCTACAATTCAGTGCTGAGGCTAAGGCAAACTGTAATGACCAGTTAATCAGTTCAGTGACTAATTTCATTGCAACATTTCCAACAGCAACAATTCAGACTAGTTAGACATTTTAGGTATAATACAATAGAACTTTTATATATGCCTTTGTGTCAAGTTTAAGAAGTCGCATGTACGAACAGTTGTAATGTGTTGTTACTGCATGTGTGTAACCGTACGTGTATTTACACACGTTATGCTTTCTAAAGCAATTAAATTGTACTAATACCATTTCAGGTAGTGGCAAAAGGGCGTTATTGGAAGTAATATCTCGTCGTGCACAAGGCCCCACCAGAGGACAAATCCTACTAAATGGTGCTCACATGTCCCTGAGACTGTTTCAGCAGAACTGTGGCTACGTCACTCACAAGTGTGACCTGCTGCCTGGACTGACAGTAGAGCAGACGCTGCACTATGCTGGTCACATTACAACTGCTTCTAAGGTTTTGTTGAGTAACACCTGCTGCCTTTATATTGTGGCTGACACAGTGTCACATACACAGATACCAACTTCAGCATTTCATTCCCCATATTATACACTTCTGACATGCCTGTTTCTAATTTAAAAGCCCATATTCATTGTCACCATATGTAGCTACATCAAAACAAAATGCCAACATTTCTTGATGTAATATTCAGATTCATCCGTTTGTGATTAACAAGTATGGATTTTATAACACGTATTGTAGTTTATTGTAACTTTAATATTATACCCAGAAATACTGACATGTTACAATGCCACTGAAGACTACTGGACACCTGCTGGAATCATATAATGTGTGTAATAAAAGCTAAAGTTGGTTAATGTGTGTGTATGACATAAATTTGGGAAAATCAAGAAATATTTATGTTCCAATTCAGTTATCTCGAGCAAGTGAGAAAGTCACTTCAAATCTAAGATCACTGGAAGCTTCATTTGTTAATATCTTAATTATGTTTGTGCTGACAGTTGGTGGTTTTCAGTTCTATTCAAAATCCAGTATGTTTTGATTTACAGTAGCTATGCTGTCCTTGGCAGTACCACAGTGTACAGTAGCTATGCTGTCCTTGGCAGTACCGCTGTGTACAGTAGCTATGCTGTCCTTGGCAGTATCACAGTATATAGTAGCTGACACTTTCAGGAATAAGGAAACTGAAATTCACTCATGAAATTAAAGTAAAAGTATTGGAACTGAGAATTTAATCAGAATAGTGAACCCTCTGCAGTAATTATGTGTAGCTTGAATGATCAGAGAGAGGAACTACATACACTGGCATGACTGTGCGATACACAATTGATTGACAAGTATGTTTTCTTATCTATACAAGAGAGTCTCAAAAGTTTTGAAGTTTGGTGTTCAGGATTTCAACTTTTTGTCATTATTCTTTTGGCCTATTGTGACTGGTTCGGACAAATCGGCATGAGACCACATGGCTGGTGAGTCAGCTTCCCCCTCTGTCCTGGTGATGTACAGATCACCATCTCAGTCAAGTTCTGTCTTTCATTAAATTAGGCAAATTATTTTTGTGCTTCCTAACTCCAGACCACAGTATTGTTTTGTATTGCTAAGATCAAGTTTAATGCTTTTTTATGGTTTTTTATGTTCTTTTGTGTTTTTATTACTGGCATTCCACAATTTCTTGGAACAAAATAAGCACTTTACATTCAAAATGTATTTTGATATTTATCATGGCTTTATCAGTCTCAATCATAAACACTGAGAATCTACTGTCTATTAGACTGCTGAAGGTAAATCAGAAAATTTGTCACTACTACTGCATATAAAACTGATGAAATGCCTGATGTGTGCTTCATTATAACTTAACATGAATTTCAAATTGTTTCTTGCACTGGTGCACTTGCTGTACAGGTGTCATGGTATCTAAAGAGATCAAGAATGAAGCAAGTAATGGCAGACTTGGCACTAACCCAGGTGGCTAACAGGGCAGTTGGTGACCTGACACAGAGCGAATACCGGAGACTGGCGATTGGTGTGCAGCTTGTAAAAGACCCAGGTATTATGGACAGTTACACAGTTACATGACTGCTGACTGAACTGAGATAGTGTCTTCAGCGTCAGGATCAGGCAGTCAAAGACACAAAGACGTACAGTAAGAACCTGTCAGCCAAGGGGCAAACATCAGTGACAGGATGAGGCGACTGACCCCAGAATAAAGCTGTCATGTGATGTAAAATAATGAATGAATGAATAACAGTGCATGGAAAGTGTGTTGCAGGTAAAATCATAATAGAAGAATGAACAGACTCAGCAACCACTATCTGTTCTCACTTTTTGTTCTGTTCATGTTTCCAGTGAGACCGTTCAAAAGCAGCACAGCTTCAAACCCACATACTACTCACTGTGTCCAGATTGTCACAGTACAACAGAACAAAGATATCTAAACAGATGAAATTTAATTTTAAATTTTTTGCAGTTCTGGTAGCATAATCAGTATGGTGACCACACTACAGTCTGAACAACCCAGGGTTTGATTCCCAGGTGGGACAAGAGATTTTTCTCTTCTCCAAAACCAACCAGGTCTCAGGCTCACCCATGCTGTACTGGTGGTACAGTGGCTGGGACATGAAGCTGACTATGTGCCTTCATTGAGTGGCAGGACTAGGAATGAATGGAGCCATACCTCTATGCCACTGTATGCCTTCAAAGCATGCACAGGGTCAAATTTACCTTTATCTTTACCTTTATTGTTTATAATTTACAGTTCACTGTTTTGCATTTCAGTTGTGCTTCTGCTAGATGAACCGACATGGGACCTGGATCCTCTGAACACGTATCTTGTTATTTCCATTCTCTCAAACCATGCACGCAAGTATGGGCGAATAGTGGTTTTAACTATGGAAAAGCCACGGTCGGATGTGTTTCCATTTCTGGATCGTGTGGCCTATCTCTGCCTGGGAGATGTTGTTTATACTGGTGGCACGAGACTTATGTTGGATTACTTTCGATCCATTGGATTTCCTTGCCCAGAGTTGGAAAACCCACTGATGTATTACTGTAAGTACAAATAGAACAACGTACTGCACAGCTGAAAGACCAATGTCTGTGTTTAGAAGGGGACAAGCCATGATCCAAATAGCACCACCTTTTAAACATGTGCACCACTTGTACATTGACGAAAAACACATACCATATGATACAAGGCAGGTTGAGGGAATGGGATGAGCAGGTGCTGATGACCTGGCAGTGTTTCTGTGGAGCTTAGAGAAGATGTTGAAAGGCAAATGCTAATATTGCATTGACAGCAGCGTGTGAGTGTCACATTTATGTTCTGAAGCTGATGTTTTAAGGGAAGCTAAGAACAGCGAGTTTTTGAACATCTGTAGACCTTAATAGTCTAGTTTTAATATGGGACATCCCTTTGTGTTTGGTGACATTCATAACAAAAGTACAGTTACTACAGTTCTGTTCATATTGGCTGCACCTTTCAATCTGAAAATTGGGTCATCATCAGGACTGTATGTAGAGATATTGTACAGAGGAACTGAATGTAAAATGTGAGTTGTGTGCAAAGATCAAGAACTGTGCATAACGGTAAACAGTGAATTTTCATGCATGTTTTATATATATAAAATTGCGTTACAGGGCATACACATATGTTTTAAAAAGTGACCATCTTGAAATCATCACTTCAGTTCACAGTAGTTAGAATAACTGTATTTCTATTTGCATATTAACATATGCCATTTTTATCTGCTTTAGATCAAAGCTGCCAAGTTCTCCAGCAATTACTGCTGCTCTGTCTCAGTATGCACATGCACACATTCCTTTCTTTAGACAAGAAAACACCAGATTTCCTACCTTTGTGTGTCCTCTTGTTTAAACTCTTGAACAATGCGTCTGACATTTCAAAGCATTGTAGTGCCTTCTTGATCAGGTCAAGCAGTCTGATTGGATTCTCCAATTCCTGAAGATGAAGGCACTGTGGCCTTTCAGAGCATCAGCAACCGGTCACCCATTGACAGGCAAACATCACTGTATTGGGTTGCCATGGAAAACTCAGATTCTAAATGGATACATTTGTAAACTAATTTAAAATAAAACTAAACTTGTTCCTGGGTAGGATGTAAAAGATCAATATAAACATGCTGTTGTTGTTTGTTCATGGGATGGGGTGAAACTGAGACTGTTGGCACTGCAAATGCAAATGGACCTGCTGTTATCAGCCCCAAAATGTGGATGAATGTGGAGCATTGGAGCTGTCATTAGAACAGAACAGAATTTGTTTACATGCACAGATAATCCTTCTGTGTGTTAAGCCAAAGATTGTAGTACATGTCATGATACAGACTGCAGTAACTACTTGAAGCAGTTACAAATATCAACAGACTGCAGTACATTTTGTATACAGACTACAGTACAGTCTGTATACAGACTACAGTACAGTCTGTATACAGACTACAGTACAGTCTGTATACAGACTCTCACATGACACAGTACAACTATAAAGGTTACTTGCTACACAGACCACCAGTACCAGTGCTTAACATGCATATAGCTGTGTAATTCTGCAAACAATTTATACACACCAGTAACAATAAACATGCACTGTTACAGCGGTCTGCATATGTGTTAGTTCAAGAAACAGTTTACAATTGACCTTATACAGCTTGAAAATTGAGAGGGAAAAACCAAGGTTCTTGCAGTAAAAGAGGCCCAAGTGCTACTTTGTCCACCAGAAATCCCATGTGGATTGCCCTGAAACTGAACAATACACACTTGTAATTGTATGTTGGTAACCTAATGTGACAAGTCTTGGTGTTTGCAGTGTGCCTGTCTACAGTTGATCGTCGATCAAGGGAACGTTTCATAGAATCTAATCATCAGATTGCAGCTCTTGTAGAGAAGTTCAAGTTGGAAGGTGGTCCTTTCCGACGCAAAACTTCTTCAGTGGCTCCTGGAGGAGTGCAGATCATAGATTCAGCAGCAGATCCACTGACAGGTGCTAACATTGTTCCAGGATCTGCCACACCATCACTGTCCAACAACAAGGTTCCACTGTCTGCTTTTGGAAGGCCAAGTGCTTTCACAGTAGCCTTCACTTTGTATATGTAAGTCTGTACTTCCTTGTTGTTTCGTTATTCACTTTAATTCTGCACTTTTCTTAGCATAAAAAAAAAGAGATGAGGAGAAGCTCGTGGGTTAGAATTGTCATTACCATGGGAAAGTTAAACCGGCTACATACACAACTGTGACAATGTGGTGTTGCGTCGGTCATCTGTTGGTTTCTGTCTGGTAAAGAACGTAGCAGAGCTGGCAGGTGGGCCTAATCTGTGCATGAGGTGGCAAGGACAGGGTGTTTGTTGTGTAAATCCTCTGTCACTGCTTCTGCACATGTTACTAACTTCCGTCCTTCCAGTTCAAAGTTTGCCCAGCCAGAAATGAGCAAATGTTCTGTAGTTAGACAGCAGGGTTTTGCAGCAGCATCTGCCTCCACTGGCAGCAGTTGGTGACACATGCGCACGCACACACACACACACACAC
>Ga0209629_10001930_pt1 | contig 13651 bp, 13 predicted proteins | sample TergutCu122P5_FD_187286 | JGI IMG/M metagenome (GOLD analysis project Ga0209629, IMG submission 187286) | Cubitermes ugandensis P5 segment gut microbial communities from Kakamega Forest, Kenya - Cu122 P5 (SPAdes) (version 2) | ecosystem: Host-associated > Arthropoda: Insects > Digestive system... | reverse complement strand
GTAAATGGAATGAGATACCAGAACTTTCTATTAAGATTTGGATGGTGGACGACCCAAAAACTGAGGGGTTTTAAATGTGATGTACCATGATCAGAACTCTGTAGAATTAAATTTTACTAATTGTTCGGCACAGTGGCCTCTAATGAGACTCTGACGAAAAATGGCTTCAGTTCACAAAATGAATTACCAGCTTTAATATATTTGCAAAATAAATACTGTGCTTGTTAAACAAACATAAACCTTTTCCATGGTGCTTATAATTTAATTAAGTAGAATCATCCTATTAGCCCTTTGCCATTCAAAGAAGTTTGGACTTGTGACTTGTGAAAAAATCATAACATTCCCTGAGACCAGAATTCATTGTCACTCTATATATGGTATTCTAGAGAAGAGATCAAAACACTGGAATTCAAGATTCGTTCACTTGAATCAACAATATCACTATTCAAGGATCAAATAAAATATCTGCAAGCACAAAACAAAGATGCTGAAGATGCTAAGGAGGCAGCAAAGGAACTTCGTCAACAGCTGGACACACTGAAAAGGTATTTATTTGTAAAAATTTGCCACATGTTCAGTTAAGCACCACACTCTGAAGATGGAGGTGCAGATGTGTAGCTCCATGGATTCTTAACCATAACGCTAGATAAAGGTGGTTGGGCTGCAAGAACTGTCTGGACACATCATCATTTGGGAGTCAAATCCCAGTTTTTCGGCTGTGCAGTATGTAGCCTAGTTATGATACTGACTGAGGGGTCTTAGCTCCAGGTATTTGTTTGTGTGACATACACCTAACTAACATCTGTGGTCACAGATGTCGACACTTGATTCTCACAAATACAGTATTTGCTGATTAATATGTAAACCAAACACCTTATATGTAGCAACAGAATGAAGAAAAAGGCAGTATACCTCAGTAAGTCTTTTAAGTTATGTGCTGTGTCAGTTATTGGAATATGTAGAGCAGACATGAACCCAGAATATTTCACTGAGGCGGGCTGACTTTGAGGCTGTGTATAATTTATATTTCATTTCAAAAACTACATTGTAAAATTCATGTCATAAATATAACTTTGTGTTCCATGATCACTCACCTAACTTGAATCACAAGGTCTAATCTTTTTTTTTTCTCCCCCCAGTTGATCTTGGACTTTCAAAGTTTTTATTTCATTTTTTGAAAATCCCAGTACAAGTTGTCAGGCAATTTCAGTGGGTGATTTCAGCTGAAGAGTAATTCATGTAAAAAAATTTGATATTACCATGCCCACAAAACATACTTTTTCTTTAAATTTCAATTTAAGGGATACTGCAACCCTGAAGCCCCTCACCCCCCTGGTTCGTGCCTCATGTATTGTCAAATGAAAGATGTAGGTTGGTTGTATGTGTAAGAACTCTTTGTTATTTCAAGGTATTGCCCCAGAATTTGCCTGGAGACATTGAAGAAAATAATTGTGTTACATTTCGTTTCTCATACACCAGTATTGAGAACATACATAATTTATAAAGATAATCTGACCTGATTTTGCATGTATTCAGTAGTAATGGATTTAAGTTTTTATGGACTGATTTATGCTTGTGTAAACTGATTACATCCATTGTGATTAAATACATAATTGAGGTACATAAACATGAGACATCTATTTTACAGTATTCAGACAATTGTTGGGGGAACCACAGCAGAAGTTGAAGACATGCTAAACAAGTATGGAGATTCATATGATTCAAGGAAATCATTAGCAACCTTTGTGGCAGTCCTTAAAAGGTAATTAACTTGATTGTTACGACAGATGATATTGGGAAGTTGTACTTTATTTGTGTGCCACTGTTCAGTATCATATTACAGTTGTATGTACACCACTAATAATTAAGTTCTTGTGCAAAGCCATTTTTTGTCATCCCTGAACACATCATCAGTAACACTCCACTGCATTTTGTTGCATGTTGTACAGTGATAAATCTGTTGTGACTGTTACTCACTGTGAGATCAGTTTAATAATGTTAAATACAGGAAAGCTGTTCTCTTTTAATAGTGATATATTAGTAATTTTTTGCTGTAGGAACATAATATTCACATTTGCCTTAATTGCTGCATGTTTTTACATATTTGCCATTGCAATTTTATAAACACACCACTAACTGTCCACTGTATTTATCAAGATTGTGAGTGGGTAAAACTGGCAGAAATGTTGTGCTTAACTACTGTACCTACGTTGGTTGATTGATTGTGTGGTTTATTTAGCAGTACTGTTAGTGTTGTAGACTGTAGCATTCATGGTTGACAAATGGGAGCATTGGTGGGAAAACCAAAGCACTTGGATAAAAACATGTAGCTGTGCCATTTTGGCCAGCACAAATCCCTTGCAGTCTATCTTAAGATTGGATCTGGGCCTGTGTGGTGAAAACCCAGTGGCCAAGCACCAGAGTTATGGTATGGTCATTTTCCATTAGGATGATGTAACTGGTAATTTAATTTGAATGTAGTGAAATTTTAGCTACCTGTAAATATACTGTAAAATTACTAAGCAGTTCTTAATAATTTTATATAATAGTGATTTGTATTGCATTTTCTTCTCTAACTGTATTTCTTGGTTTTTCTGATTGTGGTATATCATACCTGGATTTGTCCTTGACCTTATTTATTAGGATCAATGGGATGCATTTACAGCATGCACGCGCGCACACATACACAGATATACATATAAAATAGGTAACTGAAACAAGAACTGTCATGGTTGCAGTGTACACCATGCTTCACAATTTTGTCTTATACTGTGCCTCATATTATGAAAAATGCAACTTGACATTGGTTGTAGTACCAGGTCTCCAGTTGTGCACATTTACATCCAAAACCTTGGAAGAAGTGCTATTCTTTTGCCTAATTTTCAGAACTTGACAACAGAGTTAATGTAATGTTACTGCCTTTTGTGATAGCATCTTTGTTTAAGAATCCATTGCATAACAAGGGCAAGTTTCATTTTCAAGCGCAGCCACTGGCTCCTTTCATGAACATTACAAAAGAACTCAGAAGTCACCCAATTTCAGGAGTTAACAAATTGATTTTCAGTTATGGAATTACTGTTTCTCACAACAAATCATTTTTATGTGTTCCCTTAGCCAAACTTCTCACATATTGTGGGTTATATACATCTAAGCATTATTTGAAATCTTAATGCAGTTGTAAAAAAGTTAATTTTAAATAAGTGCAGGCAGAGCAATTTCTTTTGTCCATGTGTTCATCTGTGGAAAATTCTTGCTTGAGAACTGATCTGAATGGTCACTATAATGTCAGTAACATTTGAATTCTGATACAAAGTGGAAGATTACTGTACTCCTTCATCCCACTTCCTGTCACGTACATGTCTTGGGCAAGTTCCTTCGTACAGTGATGCATAAAATATCACATTTGTATACACACATTTTCAACTTTTGTTTTGTATTGTTTTATTAGTGGCATTACACTGCCAGCTACTTTCATGTGAGCCAAAGAGTGGCCAGCCAAATAAGGAACAATAAAAACTGATTTCAGTGTGTTCATTCTACATCAAGACACATGAACCAATGGAAGTACCTTTGACCAATTAGTGCGTTTTAAATTTTGACATTGTACAGCTGTTTTATGTGGAAGGCTAACACCAGAGATGAACCACAAACATTGTATGACAGTAAGCTGTTTTCCTCATTGTTGAGAGGTTGAATCATAGGAATTTACTGATCCATTTTATTCATAAGGATGTTTGACAACAGATATAACCTGTGACAGGCAAGCACTTAAGATATATAATAAATTCAAAATAAACAAAATAAGAAAGGAGTTCCAAACAGAATTCAGGGACCATACCTTCCTGCTGCCTAATTTATAGTCCTAAAGATGTATTATTATTATTATTATTATTATTATTATTATAATTAGTAGTAGTAGTATTTAATTTTTTATGAGTTTACCACTTATATACAGGTACTGTATACACTCTATTTGTTGAATATAACCTCAGTGTCATATTGTTGCCCATCTTCATTGTTGAATTACGCACATTTTATATGTAATGTGCAGCATGTTAATGGGCCATCTCCATACCACATTTCAGATGCACAGCATGTTAATGGGCCATCTCCATACCACATTTCAGATGCACAGCACTACTGGTACACTAGGTATCACCATCAAAACAACAAATAAAGAACGGTTTCAAAGCCATATTGTTACTGTACACAATACAGAAATATTTCGTTAATAGAATTGAATACTTTTCCAAAGTTTATTACCACAAATCATTTCAAGACCCTACAGTAAGTGTTGCTGGTGTCACTTTTGCTACATACATTTACGTGTCTGTATAATTGGAGACTGTAGGAAGTTAAACGTATTACAGCTTGGTGGCTTCCAAAGATATAATATTTACACCAAGTTTCATAAAAATAGGTGAACTGGTTGAAAATTTGAAGTGGGCTAACAAAGAAAATATAAGAAACTAAGATTATTTGATTACAAATGAACAGTATCTTCCAGGAAAATCGTATGGCTCCTGAATATAAAGCAAGACAGGCAATGTACATATACCATAACATTCAGGCATGTGTGTGCAATGTTTGTTGCAGTGGAAAAGCAATAAGCATTACATATACATAGTGTGTGTTTGTAACCTTTGGTATCCAGCATGCAGTGCATGTCATAGTGTTACTGTGGCCTGTCTGGCTCTACAGTATTTTCCACATCACACAAACAGCATGATTTTTAAAAAAAAAAGTTGTCGGACCTAAAATGCGTATTTTGATTTTGTCTGCAGCATTTCTCATTCTAAGAACTGAGCAAGATGTCATAAAAAATGTATATTGCTGTTCATGTCAAGTACCTGTTATTATTATCAGATTTTAAGGAAACTTGAATTTTCTCAGCAGATTTTAAAAAAATTCTCAAACATTAAACTTCATGAAGATCCGTCCAGTGAGAGCCGAGTTGTCCCATACAGACAGATGGGTGGACAGACAGACATGATGAAGCTAACAGTCGCTTTTCACAATTTTGCGAATGCACCTAAAAATTGGTTAATGCTGTTAGCTTCAGGACTGTGCCTTGTATTACTGCGTACATTATCGATGAAAGAGTGACAGTTTATTATGTAACTAAAGTAAAGACAATGAGGCAATGTTTCTAAAGGGTTTCAGGTGGCAGACAGCTCTGTAATTGAACATAAAATTTCAAAAGTAATATTTGTGCTAAATGTAAATTATGCAATCTAATTCAATATCCCCCCCCCAGTTATGTTAACCTTATGCACACCACAACTGTTGTGACTTATGAAAGACGATCAATTATAACCATATATTAGTTTCCAACCTCATATTTTATGGAATGATTATTTTTAGGGAAGTGCATGCAGCCTCAGATAAAAAGCGGGATCTTAGAGAACGACTAAGACTGTGTCAGCGGGATTTGAGTGCAGCAAATTTAGAAAAGGAGAAGTTAAATGAAGAAGTAAATCTTAAATCAAAACTTAATAAACAACTGGAAGATGATTTACAACATTTGGAGCATGAAAAGAGAAGCCTACAAAAGAAAGTATCTCACCTTGAAAAAGCCATTTCCTCACCTAGTGGAAGCAATCCCAGGGACAGTGCTCTTCAGAGACTGTTATTGGAGAGCCCTATACCAGAGGTAGTCAGGAGACCAAAACTGACTGATCCTGCTGAAGACAACTCATTTACTTCAACAGTGGTAAGAGAATGGCATATTTATTTAGTAAAACTTGCATTTCAAGGTTTCTGTTTTGTTTTCTCATTTTATGTTAACTATGGAGAACTGAGGGCTTTTCTTCCAGGGCTGTTCATGCATAGCATCGTATTGGTGAGCCAGAATTTAAAACTCATTCCATTAAATGTCAGTACAGCATTCGTACTTGTAAAAAATATGGTCAGGACCAGGTTGAGGGGTGGGCCACTATGGAGTTGTCACCAAGAGTACAAAGCTGAAGAAAGGAGGAACCAAAATTAAGTAATTCATGAAAATTTATTGACTGCTACTGTTCTAACCAAAAAAAATTTCAATAGTCCAATGGCATCCATCTCTTTTTTTGAATGGGCTTTGTCATCTGTTCCTGAAATTTGACACATACCATATATTCCCGAATCTAATCCGCACTAGTTTTTGCCGATTTCTTAAACGAAAAAAAGTTAGTTTGCGGTTCTAATCCACACCTTTCCTTCAACCGCCCCTTGCCTACAAGGCAGACTGATTGAATAATATTGGATGTTACCAATGCTTTAACTGTTATCCGACTAACACGCCGTGTGTGAAGCGGTACAAACACACCACAGCTGATTAGCGTTGCAGCCATTTAAATGCTTTGTACATTCATGTAGAGGCATAGAATTATAGCCCCACAAGTTAACTCCACATTATATAATGGTTTGTGGTCAGATTCACGCTCCGGCCACTTTACCCAATTATGTCCATATGCACCTCATAAATAAAGTGCTTCGCAGACAGCCTGCAATCTTAGAAACCCGGTATGTTTATTTCGCTATGCTATGCAACAGGTGGCCTTTCATTGCCTTCTCACGATACATTAGCAATGTGGGTGACGCAGTCAACATTTGTTGAACGAAGCCTCGTTCACTCTGCCAAGCATTGCTCTCTACAGGAACGTCTAAATAATGGCGTGTTTTGTAGCAGAATTTTCCTGCTGTGTACCCCGCTGAAATATGATCATATACCTAATATCGCTACTGATATATGGCACGCCGTTTCCCAGCCAAAACAAACCGAGTCACTGTGTGACTGTCGCCCGAGATTTGACTATGGGTACTAAAATGGACTAAGCACCAACTTTCTTTGTATCACAGTTTGCCAATGTTATATAGGTTCTTTCATGCCTGTCTTACATTTAGTTCGGATTATGACCTCTTACAGTAGGAAAACGATAAACAGGATGCATACCACAATAAATGTAGGTAATTACTGGGTGCCCTATGACGTCACACATTTTATGCTGAAATTGAAGTGCCTCGTTGCTCAACTCCACTTGGGGTTACCGTATACAGTAATTTCAACTGATGGAATACTGGTAAACAGACTGCTTGTTCCAATTTGTCGTGTACCCTAGATATGGAAGAGGGACGCCAGAAATCTAAAAGACTATCATATACGGCAAAGTTCAAACGTGAAGTTATTCAGTGCGCAGAGGATAAGGGAAACCGCAAAGCCGCTGCAGTTTTTGGAGTTGATGAAAGCAATGTTCGACTGTGGCAGAAACACAAGGCAACGATCAGAGGGTGTGAGGCGCCACAAAAGAAATTCGCTGGACCCAAGAAAGGACGATTTCCTGAAATTGATGATGCAGCCTTCACGTTCTTTCAAGAGAGTCGCAAGACTGGACTGTTTGTGAGTTATGATCTACTTTGCATGGAGGCAATAAAAAAGGCCAGATCTTTGAACATTCCTTGAAGTCGTTTTAAAGCCAGTAAAGAATGGGTCATAAGGTTAATGCGCCGGATAGGGCTGGCATTGTGGTGTAGGACGACGATATGCCAAAAGCTCCCAAAAGATTTTGAACAAAAGTTGTTGAATTATCAGCGGTACATCACAAACCTGAGGAAGACAGGAAATTTTCAGATGGGGCAAATGGCCAATGCCGATGAAATAGCCATTTACCTTGATATGCCGCCAAACTACACGTTGGAGAAGAAAGGCATGAAGGAGGTACTTTTGAAAACCACTGGGTGCGAAAAGTTTCGCCTAACAGTAATGCTGGAAGCAACTGCTGATGGGAGAAAACTACCACCCTTGCTAATTTCGAAAAGGAAGACTTTACCCAAATCAGAGGCGTTTCTGAAGGACATTATAGTCAGGACCCAGGAAAAAGGATGGATGATGGAGTCGCTGATGTTGGAGTGGCTGAAAATAGTATGGGGTCGCAGGCCTAGAGCCTTCTTAAATCAACCATCAATGCTTGTCCTTGATGCATTCAAAGGGCATCTCACTGATTCCGTGTAGAACCAGCTCTGCAAGATGAAAACTGAGCTTGTTGTCATCCCAGGTGGAATGACATCAGTGTTGCAACCAATGGACATATCCATTAACAAGCCCTTTAAAGACAAGTTGAGGCAACAATATCTGACCTGGATTGCGGATCCTGCCTGTGAGTTAACGGAAACTGGAAAAATCAAACGCGAAGCTCCTTCAGAAGTCACGCGGTGGGTGTCAGCTGCATGGAAAGCCAGCCCGGAGAGCATTATCGTCAGATCTTTCAAGAAGTGTTGCATAAGCAATGCTTTGGACGAATCCAAAGATGACATTCTGTGGGAGGATGATGGTGAAGATAAAGATGATAGTGACCGGGTGATGGATAAGATTCAGTTATGAGTGATGACGGCGAGTCTGATGAATAATTATATAATATATTATATAATATTATAAATAATAAATAAAATAATAAATTATTGTGTTGTTCTTACGGCATGTACAGCGGCTCTATCATTTTTCCAAAATCCAGCTCTCAACCGTGAATCTAATCCGCACGTGATTCTAATCCGCATCTGATTTTTTTAGCCCCCTGAAACTGTAAAAAGGGTGCGGATTAGATTTGAGAATATACGGTACTTTAATAGTCATCACTTTAGCATGAATGTTGATTTCTCCTACATGTGAATCTGTGAGATTACATTTTTTAAATATTACAGTATCATTTTTGACTGCATGTTAGTGATTACTAAGATGGAAGAGTATACTGCGGTAGGTTTACGTAATTTATAACTTGTCTGTCCTACTACAGCATCCATCATAGTGCATATATTGGGGAAGTTCTGATTAGTCTGGTGCATTTTTCAGATAGATTATATAAAATGTGTATGAGAAATTATAGTTTGTGTGTGAGATAAAAATTTCTCGTGGTTAACAAAGGTACTGACAAAGTTGATAAAGATTACTGTCTTCTGAGATGCTATAGCATGTAATCTGGTACATTACATACCAACATTCTGAAGGAATCGGCTACCTCCATGTCAAGAATTTTGGTACAGATCTACCAGAATACATGGTATCACATCTCACAAGACCCTAGTCTTCAGGGGTTGTGTGGCTGCTTGTCTAAGCTTATTTGTTACAAAAAGGTGCAATAAGCTTCTTTCAGCCTCATCAGTTTTTCTGTCCACGTATATTAACTCAGCTCCTGTTTGATTAATATATAAGCCTGTGGGCCATTTCAATTATCATCACAAAATTTTTAAGCCAGAAGTTGTAGTTCTCATATGTGTGTGTGTGTGTGTGTGTGTGTATAATTTCTTTTCCTTTTTATTGGATTTTGGCACCAATCCAGAATTTAATATGGAAGCAGTACAGAATCTTCAGAGAGTGAACATGCCTAAATGTTCCTTCTTTTCCTTTTTTGTTAGATTTTGGCACTAATCCAAAACTTAACACCTTGCCATCGGGCCACACAGAAATGCGCGATTGCTATCCCATGCGTTGTTGACTGCTCATGCATTTCTGTGTTTTCTTACGCAACATCCTGCACATGCATTTGTCAGCTGGTCTGGCTCAATTTTGCTTCAAGGTTATCGACAGCTTGATGCAGGATGCTTGGGTCTCAAGTTACAAATAAACAGACAGGTCATGACCCCCTATTTTTAGAACCATTAGACTGCAACAAAGGGACCACTCATTCAGATACTCTGTTTTCCTTCAGTTGCAATTATGGCTTTGCGTAGGAATGTTCTGAAAGAGGACAATGTTTTGTGTGAGTTGTATGTGGATACACATTCTGTTTTCTCTGATTATACTGACAATGAAAGTTTGGACAGTGACAGTGACGTCCCCGCAACTAGTTCACGTAAACAACTGCAATCTTCTACTGGTCCACTGACCCCACAATTTCCACACCCATTTTTCCTCACATCTATCAAGACAATTTTTATAACAGTGTGAGATTAGCTCAGACATTGCTAGACAGAAACGTGACAGTCTGCAGCACTGTGAGGGCTAACAGGGGCAGGCAAGCGCTTGAAAAAAGAGAAGACAGCTTTCTGGAGGAATGGTGACGTGATGGTGCAAGTGTGGAATGACAAGACTTGTGCAAATGACGCGACAAATGTAAACAAAGGGAGGAAAGACAGGAAAACAAACAGGGAAATAAAGAAGCCTTATGCTGTTGACCGGTACAATAAAACCATTAAGTGCTTAGACAGGGCAGACCAGTACCTCAGTTTTTACTCAGTTCTGAGGAAAACTGTAAAATGGTCGAAAAAGTGGTACTGTATCGGCTAAATTGTGCTCTCTTCAACGCATTTTTTTGTGTACAGAACACTAAATACAAAATAAATAAATAAATAAATAAAGTACAAGAACTTCCTGCACAAGGTAGGAAGGCCCTGGATATCAGAAGTCCAGAATCGAAGTGAGTCCAATTCTGATGACCTTCAATTGCCAGAGAAGCAAACAACACCAAGGGGGCCTAAACAGGAACCGCCAGGCAGACACTGTGGTGCTTTCAGAATACAAAAATTTGAAAAAAATTTTGGTGGAGGGGAGGGGAAAAAAGGAAGTATCCTGTAAGATGGTGTAAAGTGTGTGCTGCTCATAAGAAGCCAAGTGAAACTAGATACATTTGTAAATTTGCGTTGTTCTGCTTCACAAAGGGTCTTGTTTTGAGAAATACCATTCAGTGACAAGATACTACTAGACTATCTAAATGCAGTTTCTGCAGTCTGGGGCTTAGGAGGTTCATCTACATATCAAACCATAAGTAAGAATATGTTATGGGGTTGATCATTCAAAGCGTTTAAAACGTCCGGGAACTGGGGTAATTAATTAAAAGACCATCTGGTCGGCAAAGTGTTAATATGACACCAATACAGAAACTTCAGAGAGTGAACACGCCTTAATGTTCCTACTGCATACACATATTTCCGACTTCAGATTCATGTTTTCAGTTTAATATTGGTGCACGTGGAAAGGTACAAGAATGTTGTGGCCACAGGTGAAGTAATTAATAAAAGTACCTTTAAAAATGCAAAATTTACGTGACAGTGAAATATTGTTAATAAAAAATTTTTGAAAAATGCCCTTTCTGAGTCACTGAGTGGAACATGAATTTTTGTGTGTGACCCTGAAGATGAAAGCACTATGATCCTTCAAAATGTCAGGATCTATCTGTTAAAAGCAGAGCGTCCCACCCCATAAATCTTGTATCATTAAGTTTAACCATCAGTCATCCTGTCGCCAATTGATACTATGGCAGAATAGTATTAGCTGTTAAGATAGCCATCAGCCATTTGAGGACTCCACTCTACTGCTGGATTTATTAATTTACTGCCTGGTGTCCCATAAGAATTTTGATGGCTCCAGATGTCATTTTTCCTTAGGCCACACCTGCAGGTCATTAGCACATGATCCTACTATACCAACATGCAGATATGCAGGTGAGGAGCATTTTACCTGCTCTGAATATTAAATTCTGTAGAACAGGTGCAGTGATCAACATCAGTATCAAAATTGTGTAAATCCCAAAGCTAATAAACAGAAAATTGTACCAGAAGTTTAAAGTTGACTTATCAAGCATGCAATTCCAAACTGCAACAGTACAATGACATATCGCAGTGAAACTTGTAATCCAGACTTTTGTAAGCTAATGATAAATGAAAGCAGCACACAAGTTTGATGTGGAGAGATTTAATCTCAGGAAGCTAACTGAACTGGAGTTTAGGAAAGAGTATCAGTTTAAGATCTGAAACAGGCTTGCAGCTTTGGAGAACTTGATAGTGAGGACTAAATAGGGCTTGGGAAAACATTAAAGAGAGTATCAAACCATCAGCTTAACAGAGTCTAGGTTTGGAAGAAGTGAAGCAGAATAAACCGTGGTTTGAAGAAGAATATTCACAATTTTTATATCAGAGGAAACAGGCTAAACTGCAGGGGTTACAGGATCCAAACCAAAGCAATGTAGATAGTCTAAACAATGTAGGACGTGAAGAAAGCAGACATGGAACAAAAAGAAGGAATTTCTGAAAGCTAAAATAGATGAACTTGAAACTAACAGTAAGATCAAAAATATCAGAGACTTGTATAGGGGCATCAGTGACTTTAAGAAGGGTTACCACCCTAGAACTAATATAGTAAAGGATGAGAAGGGTGATTTTGTTACAGACTTCCACAGTATTTTGGCTAGGTGGAGGAACCATTTCTCTCACCTATTGAATGCACATGGGGTTAATGATAGTAGGTAGACAGAAATATATATAGCAGAGCCATTAGTGCGTGAGCCAAGTTCCTTTGAGTTTGAGATGGCTATTGAAAAGCTAAAAAGACACATCACCAGGTATTGAGCATATCCCACCAGAACTGATTAAAGCAAGGGGTAGAACAATTTGCTGTGTGATCCAGACATTTATTAATTCTATATGGAAAAAGGAGGAATTGTCTGAGGAGTGGATGGAGTTGATCATTATACCTGTTTATAAGAGGGGTGATAAAAAATTGTAGTAATTATAGAAGCATGTGCAGTTTGTCACATATGTACAAATGTTATCCAACATCTTGCTGTCAAGGTTAATTCTATATGTAGAGGAAATTACTGGGGATCAATGTGCATTTCAACACAACAGGTCAACTACTGATCATATATTCTGCTTTTGTCAAATACTTGAGAAAATATGGGAATACAATGAAGCAGTGCATAAGTTTGGAGGGAGGTCTTGTATAATAATCTCAATGAATTTGGTATCCCTGCAAAAAATAGTAAGGCTAATAAAAATGTGTCTAAATGAAACCTATAGCAGAGTCAAGGCAGGCAAACATTTGTCTGGCACGGTTCCTATTAAGAATGGTTTGAAACATGAGATGCTCTCTCACCTTTACTTTACAAATTTGCTTTAGAGTATGCCATTAGAAGGGTTCAGGTAAACCAGGTTGGCTTGAAATTAAATGGTACACATCAGCTTTTGGTTTATGCTGATGATGTTAATATATTGGGCGGAAGCGTATATACTATTAAGAACAGGAAAGCTATAGTAGTTGCTAGTAAGGAGATTGGACTAGCAGTAAATGCTGATAAAACTAAGTACATGGTCATGTCTGGAGATCAGAAGGCTGGACAGATTCACAACATAAAGACTGATAATAGTTCCTTTGGAAGAGTTCAAATATTTGGGAACAGCCGCAATGGACCAAATTGATATTTTGGAAGAAATTAAGAGCAGATTAAAGTCAGGGAACACTTGCTGTCATTCGGTGCAGAATCCTGTGTTTTCTAGTTTGCTATACAAAAATATAAAGATTAAGATGGACAGAACTATAATTTTGTCTGTTGCTTTGTATGGGTGTGAAACAAGGTTGCTCATATTGAGGGAGGAACATAGGCTGAGGGTGTTTTTAGAATAGGCTGCTGAGGAGAATATTTGGGCCTAAGAGGGATGAGGTAACAAGAGTGGAGAAAATTGCATAATGAGGAACTTAATGATCTGTACTCCTCACCAAATATTATTCAGGTGATCAAATCAAGACGAATGAGATTGGGAGGGCATGTAGCATGAATGCGGAGAGAAAATGTGCATGCAGGGTTTTGGTGGGGAAACCCACAGGGAAAGGGACTATTTGGAAGACCCAGGCATAGATGGGAGGATAATATTAAGTTGGATCTTCATGAAGTGTGATGGGGGGGGG
>Ga0209629_10001929_pt1 | contig 13651 bp, 5 predicted proteins | sample TergutCu122P5_FD_187286 | JGI IMG/M metagenome (GOLD analysis project Ga0209629, IMG submission 187286) | Cubitermes ugandensis P5 segment gut microbial communities from Kakamega Forest, Kenya - Cu122 P5 (SPAdes) (version 2) | ecosystem: Host-associated > Arthropoda: Insects > Digestive system >... | reverse complement strand
CAGCGACAGCAACCGGATAGGGGCAGGTCCTGCATTCCCTACTAACTCACAGCATGTAGTGTTACTTTCGAGTGACGGGGCATGCTTTATTAATAAATTTAAAAAAAAAAAATCTCTACGACATATTACAACGACTTTGTAACATGCTACGAAATCTGTGCAACAGCTGTGTATTAATTGAGAAACACTGTCTGCTATGAATTGTTAAAGCTATTTTGCTGTGCAATGTTAATATCACTACTGATCGTAAAAGGTAAGCCATTTGAATTGTGTTTGTAATTCATTTATCTGAGCCAAGCACTTTTGGAACATATTTTGTCATTAATTACTAAATTCCAAATCACACCCTTCAGGCTACAAGAGAGAGAAAAGTTAATTATTCATACACTTTGCTACCTGTGACCCACTACAGTGTGTGTTTTGTTTATAACTTCTTCCTTTTGTAAAATACTTATTTATCTGAACTTAGTAAACTATAGTCTACCTACACAGTTATATTTCTTGCCAGAAATATTAACTAGTCGAGTGCAAACCCTGTTAATCCTTGAGTCTGTGTGTGTTAATTATTGTCGATAAGTCGACTGGTGGCAACGTTACCGAAACACATTTTATTCACTGCTTACTTGACGGAAGACACACCCCCTTCATAGTAAGCACTGCACTGCCTTTTATACATCACGTATAATTTGTTATTCACTGATTATCTTACCATTTGACACTGTCATTTTAGCAGTTTGCTAATCATCATGTGATGTGACACAGTTTTCTTAGCTTCATGTTATTCATCGTGTAGGTACTGTTATTGTTCACAGTCTTAGCAGATGTTTACTGCTCATTGTATTATTTGATACTGTGTCATAGAGCAGTTGTTTAGTAGTCATATTACCATTTGAAACTGTGTTATCTTAGCAGTTCACCGCTTGTCATTGCTAGTCATCATATCATTGGATGCTGTGTCATACAGCAGAGGTTCAGTAGTTATGTCACCATTTGACACTGTGTTATCTTAGCAGTTCTACACTACTCGTTGAATTGTTTGGCACTGTGTCATGTAGTAGTAGCTCACTATTCATATTATCATTTGACATACACTGTCATCTTAGAGTTAGCTCATTAATTGGTCTGTCCTTTGATACTTTATAATTGTAGCAGTTGAAAGTGTTATTTCATGAAGGACATTTAACTCACTGGAGCCAAAATTAAATACCTCTAATGTTCTGCAGCAGACCAAAATTTAAATGGCTAAATAAGAGCAGCCATAATTATATAATGTTTGGTACCAGAGGGTTAAACCTCACCATCTACTGTGTCATAAGGTAGTATTTCCTAATGTTTGTATAATGGTTGCAGTGAAATTTTTAAGTTGGTGGGAGTTAGTCTGTCTGGTGTAAATGAAATATTCTTATGTAACAGTTCCTTATGAGACTGATGCATAACATTACATTATTAGTAGCACATTGTATAAGTATGAGAAATAGGAATCACTACAGAAGTAGAGATTTGTAGGTTAAGTCTTGATGCAGCCATTGAAACAAACCAACCTCACAGTCAGCACTAGACTGAATTCCTGATCTTCCATTGTCTTGACTAGAACATGCACACACTATGTCTGATGTTCCAACTTTTTTCCTCTTTTCAAAAATGATGTTCAGTGAGTGAGTGAGTGATTGAGGAGATGGTTCAACAGATGGCACCTCTTTATAGGCGAAGGTACTTTCGGTTTGTGTTTTTCCATGACTCCTCTGATGAAATGCAGTCTGAATGTGAGATGCATTACTTTTGGATTATGAATGACAACATAGAGTAGCCACTTGGATCATTTTATATACCATTTGTAATGTTTATTTTGTTCCAGTAGGTGTACTTGCATCATTTTATTGTTAGGTCAGTCTCCCATGTGGGATGAGTCATGAGCTAAAATAAAAATAATGTAAATGAATAGCAGATGTGGAATACATTGTGTATGATACTGAGAGGCAGGAAGGTAATTGCCGAATATTCCTAATGTGATAAAGGTAAAAATCTTGTGTAGACTTATTGTCTGTGATGTGGGAAGGGTTCACTTCTGTTTTCAAATAAACTGTGAAGGCCTTTGTTACTGATACCTTGTGATTAATGTCTGTTATATTAAACTATGTGGCATGTAGATAGTGGGCTGATTGGATGTGTTTATTCTGTTTTTAATGCAGGAGGACCGAGTGTTTCCGTTTGTTAGTTACATGATTTATTATCCTCTGGTCCTTGGTATGTTGGTGTTCAACTGTTTTGCTGATGCCTTACCACGATTCTCGGAGCACCCACCCATTGAGGTGAGTGAGAAGATAGATTAGCTCTCTCCAGCATGCATTAATGTTATTCAGGTGTATGTAGGATCATAATATAGAAATGAAAACTTTACTGTCAGCAAACATTGTTGCTTGTCTCTTCAGTTTTGCTACTATGAGTTTGACAAGATGTATTATCTAGTAATTTGTGTATATGTGTGTGTGAAATGTTTATAGAGACCTTGCCCTGAACAGAGAGCCTCTTTTCTGTCAAAACTCTTCTTTTCGTGGTTTGATGCACTTGCTTGGAAAGGTTTTCGTAAGCCCCTTGAGGCAAAAGACCTTTGGAACATGAATCCCGAAGACACAGCACGTGAAATTGTTCCTGTCTTTGACAAGCATTGGAATGAAACACTTCACAAGGCATCAAAGTAAGTGTTTGTATTTTTATATTATTGTGAAGATGGATTGTAAATGCACTGTGAAGTGGTTGACATAAATATTGTTAAATTATACATTTTATTCTCATGTTAGGAAATGTTTGCAGGGCATGACTGCATGTGTTCAATGTGCTTATTGTACCAGTACATTCTCTGTATATTGTAACGAAATGTAGAGTCAGACATTCTTGATTGGTGTGTTTATATCATCTGCTGTTTCTCTGGCCTCAGCTTGTACCTGATAGAGAACACAGTGTGCTTTGCTTGTTACTATTAGATTGTCAGCTGTTTCTTCAGCCTCACCTTATACCTTAACAAAGAACACTGTCATCTCCTTTGTAAAGATGAGATCATAAATGTATGTAGGTCCTCATGTAAAGTGTCTTATTTTTGTTTGATTCCAACCAAAAGCACAATATGTTAACAAATTTTAGGATGAATTCTCGTATGGGAAATATCACAGAAATCTCTTTGGTGGGAGTCATGCTGTTGTTTGTGGGAGGATGGACAGACTTGATGAGGCTTATAGTCTCTTTTCACAATTGATTTGTGAATGTGTCTGTTGGCATTATGTAATAAATGCTTGTGGCATTGTGTATCTGATGTCTTATACCTTATGTTTAATGTGTGTTTGGCTTGCTGAAGGATGTTCTGGGAGCATTTTGGGTGAGTTTGACAACCTTGCATTCATGGAAGGTTAAAGATACATTATTACAGCAATTTATATGTGATTTGTGTTTTGATAACTGTGTGTTAATTTTTTAATTGTAGTGTTCCAAGTCCCAAAGCGTCATTTAGGAAAAGATCAGGAAATGTGGATTTTATTGGTGGGAGGCAACAGAAGAAGTGCCAAACCTCAATTCTTCCTGCTTTGTGCAAAACGTTTTACCCCACATTTATCTTTGGGTCACTCCTAAAACTGGTGCAAGATTTGCTGACATTCGTCCAACCACAGCTATTAAAGTGAGTGAACTGTGCGTATATGTATAGTATAAAGTAACAGACCTCTTAGCATAGTTACATTGTCTGTTACAGACCTTCAGAAACCCAAAACAGTTCTGAAACAAACAATCCATTTGGAAGAGCTGGAGGACGTGAATGATTGGGGGGGGGAGTTGCACAGAGAGTTAAGTTTAGAATTGTTATGACGTTAGGCAAGATTGTAGATGCAGACTTGCTAATGGTTTAAATTTCAGGAAATTTGCAAATTTATTTTGAATCTGAATTTGTTTGAAAGTTTAAAATGAGCACAGATAGAGGGAGTTTTCATAAAAGGCAGAATCTGTGAATGTATTCATTTTGAGATGTGAGTTCTTCACACTGGTGGGCATTCAGATTCATTGGGCTGGGATATGATACCATGTATACATCAGCAGGGGCCTAGCAGGGTGGGTGGCAGTGGTGTGGCCACCCCAGGCAGCAGAGTCAAAGGGGTGGCAAAATGGGTAGCAAAATATTTTAAATGAAAAAAGAATGTTCTTTGCACTCAGAAAATTTTAAGTTGTTGAGCCAAATGAAAGGATCTTCATTAACCCTTTGATGCTGGAATTAAATCCCTCTGAGCAACGCTGCCTGCCGGAATTTTTTACTGGGGATTTTAAGTTTTATTGCTTACGCTTAGAAAAAAAAAGTGTATCTCATAGACTTTTCCTTAGAATTTAATGAAATAAAATTTTGCACTCTGCTGATGAATTGGTTAATCCAGGAAAAGATTTTCACCTATTTTTGTAATAAATTTAGGCCTGTTAATCACATGCATTATATAAAATGTGGTGTAAATAGTTCATTACTCACATAATTCTGGTTGCTGCAGAAGGTCTGTGGCACCTTGGATCACTGTTTTATCATGACACACAGTATTCACAGTTGGGGTGATTTACAAATTTACTTTGATGTGATATTCATCTAAACAAGGCACTATGCACAGGCCCACATCACAACTGGTGCATTTATACACTGTGCCCTTTCTCTGGCCACGAGAAGAACACAGACAACAGAGCAGTTGGGTGGATGATTTCACTGGCTACTGTTTGTTATTACAACTCTGGAGTCAGGAAACATTTATTTATTCGAAGTCTGGTGTCAGTAATCAGCATTTCACTGATGGCTTCCTCCTCAAGTTTGTTTTTTTCCCCAGCCATTGCAATAGACACCTACAATGGTCTGCCTTATTTACACTCCTCTGTGTGACTTGGCACAGTTGCAGTAACCCAGTGCCGCTAAGATATGAACGTCTTCTACAGTGACAGCAAAACAAATCTAAAGCTATGATATGACTAGTGTAAAAATTCCAGCTATTCGACGGTGCCCAAGAAGTTTTTAGTAGATCGACAGCTGTTTTTTTGCATGTTCCTTTGCCACAACCCATACAGATTACCCCAACACTACAAGAGGCACGTCTGTGGGTACTCCTGTGACTGAAAACATCGATTCTTGTGGATATTTCCGATTTTTGAGCATTAGTTTGTCTGAATTACATGGGTACAATGCGCCACTGACAACCTTTTTGGGCAACAACTAGAGTTCGATTCATAGGCCGGTGTTGATATTTCAACCCACAGTGAACTGCAGGGCAAGCGATAAACAAGGCAAGCTGTGTTTTGAACAGCATTACTCACTGAAATAACTGCACAGTTGCTATGTGTTGACACATGAATCAGGGTATTTGGAGGGATTTAGGAGATGGAGGGGGCCCATTCTGGCTACACAGAGAAACCCTGACCTTCAAGGTTCCTGCAGCATACCAAAAACACAGAGGTATTTCAGATAGGATTGAACAAAATTCAACACATTGTTTGCGACGTCTTTAGAAGTCATTCGGGTATTTAAAAGGGTTCACTGTGTGACGTCTTTAGAAGTTGTTGGGTGTTAAAGGGTTAAGTAAATGTGTACTGGCTGGTGGTACATAAGACAAATTATTATGCGCTGGTTCAAAATACAAAGTGGACAACAATTAATTCCTCTGGTAGCTATTTAATCAAACATAAATTCTCTGGTAACTGTCACTTACTTACACTGTTTATAAATCTAATTTCATTCACTAAACTGTTAAACTGTTGAATGTACTTACATGTTACTAGTAAACCGAACACAATAAAACAAAAAAACACTCGCACTTCATGACGTCGCACTGCTTGACGTGTCACTGGGGACACAATCACAATCGGGCGTAAGAGCCACTTGTACCTGTTGGTACACAATTACGTTGGGCGGTGATGCACAAAGAACAAAGGAATGAACGTGCGAGAACGATGGCGTATCTGTATAATTTGGTAGGTTGAATTCGTCTGTGAACACGATAAAATAATGGGGTGTAAGAACCCGCGTTTGTTGCTGTAAACACATTTCTAATACTTTGTGTCTGTGTGACACAAAGGAGACAAAATAATGAGAGCGGCGGGCTGCACGCGTCTGTTCACTACGATAGCTGTACTTTGTCTAATGCTAGACCCAGGGCAAGCTAAGCTTCTGACCAAGAAACAAAGAAAGCGCGTAATATGGTTCTAGAAATTTGATTGGCCAAAATGAAGCTAGCATGAGATAAAGTAACACGTGCAAGTTTGGACGCATCCCGGGACAAAGGAAATGCAGATGCAAGCTAGTTAGGGGAATCCCCCACAACTGCAGCCTAATGCCAAGTGGGAATAGAAAGTTACTAATTCCCAAACAGTGAAGCGTGGGCTACCAAAAATTCAAATGCAAATAAACATAATAATAGGCGTAAAATCAACATTAAAGTAAATACAAGCAAACTCAAACAATCAAATAAATCAAATAAAAACAAATCAAAGAAAATATCAATTCAGCAAAAAAATGGTGATATTCAACAAATTTGTCCCCTGCATGAACAAAATGTGATTTTCTTTAAAGTTCATGATTTTAGTTAGGGGCAGCCATTACTGTCCAACAGTTGTTATAAATTTCAGTAAATTACACAAAACTTTCTACAAATTTTAATGCAGGTATGGAATATGTGTGGCTGTTACTTGTATACATACTTCTCATATTGTACATTGATCATTGTACAAATATAAATTTGTGCTTTACTGTATTAAGCTCAATGCTCTGAAGTTACATGGGGGAATGGAAGAGCACCTTCAATTTTCTAAACCTCAGCGCTTGAAGGAGTTGAGTGGCCAACTTCATGCCTTGGCCGCTGTACTCCCTGGGAAATTTTCCTCAGTGAATATGAGGCTGGGTGAGGTCCCAGCCTGTCTGGATGCTTTGGAGAAGAGAAAGGTGTCATTCTAAGCTGGGAGTTGAGCCTGAATTTTGTGATAATCTGTCCCACAGCCTAATTTATGTACTGACTGAGCTACCCTGTGATTATCTTCTTAAAGACCTGTGTTTGCCTATGTGAACACATACACACAGGAAAATTTCTGTTGAAGTTAATATTGTATATTTAGGCAACAAGGATATTACTGCATTTTTAAGACAAGCAGCATAATCGCTGTTTTATTTTACACAAAATGTCATTCATTTCATAATATTATCTTTTCTCTTCAAATAATATGTTTGTCTTATACTGTGTGTTAAAATTTAAATACCCATTGCAGTAGGATAAAGGTTAATATGACATTTAATTTTATTATTTCTAGATTCTTGATATCATTTGTTGAGACCAAAGATGAGTTGTGGAAGGGTTACTTCTATGCAGTACTGATGTTTGCCGCAGCATCTGTCCAAACATTAGTCCTGGCCCAGTATTTCAACCGCATGCTGTTTGTTGGCCTTCGGATAAGAACTGCCCTTATTTCTGCCATATATCGTAAGGTAAGAATGTGCCGTAACTCTTACAATACTCTCACTCCATGGAGCAGAATCTGTACTCACTTGGCTACCTAAGAAATTTCCTGTCTGAAGGTTTATTCATGTGTTTATAAGAACTTGCCACTGGTCAGTATCATTAAGACACATGAACGCAGTCCAGGTCTTTGTATCATATTTTATCATCAAGTTCCATCTTAACATTGCCCATATACTCCAACACCTGTCAAATTGTCTCTTCTGATCATGTTTCCTTGCCAAAATTCTGTATGCAGTTCTCATCTGCCACCTGTCCAGCCCCTCTCACGTACTCTGTCTTAATTATTTTGGAGAAGAGTTATTTGCCATAATTTTCAATTTGGAATATATTGTCATATAGACACTTTTGTTATGTAATTGTGTGTGGCTGTTTATAATCAGAAATGCAAATTGTTGAAAAGCAGAAGCCTTGATTCAGAATTACATACATAAGATACTGCAGCTGTGACCACAGGAACTGAAGTCTATGTTAAGGTGCAGCATTGCCACATGTGACTTGGGGAGCAGCCTATGCACCACTCCACAAGAAATGGCATTGTTAATTATCCCACATTGCATGGCTCATTGCATGTCGGGAGTGAAAAGAAATGCAGAAAGAAAGTGGGAGAAGTATAAGTTCATGCCTGGGTAACTAGGTTGTTGTTCTGTGTATCGTTCCATTAAGTTCTCCCCATTCATGTTGCTTTATTTTGTAGAATGTTCATTTGGTTGTGTGTGTCTGGCAGCAGTGGTGCTGCAGCCTAAGGGTTAATTGCCTGTAGCAAAGATTTGTAATAATGAATTTTGAAAGAAACATGTGCATGGATGTGCTCTTTATTTTTTTTGGGTGGAGGAGGGGGGTGTGCCTACCGTATGGTCTTCATTTATTTTCACATCCATAGTGTGGTTCATGTAACAGATTATACCTGTATTTAATATCTAAGTCTTCCCAACTGAAACACTAATTTTGTTTTCCATTCTTCAGATTAAAACTCTTTTCCTGTTACGTCTAACCATCTTGCTATGTGACTGGTGTAGTCAGTCTAGTGCTGCAGATATTCAGTGGTGATAGTAAATGTCACCTCTTGGGAAGAGAAGCAGCAAATTGAGACATACATGTAGTGGTGTTTTTTATCCACATAGACAGTGTAGCCTTTTAATTATGTAACTCAGGTTTCACTTGATTCATAATTTTGAAGAAGAGGATTCTGTGTTGTGTTTATCTCATATTGGCCAATTTTAGACCTATCGTTCTGTTCTGTAACACCATGGAACTGAGCACATTTCTCTGAAGTGAAGGTCATTCTGATTGAAACAGCTGCTGCTTAGTGTGCCATATTTGTGTTCAATAAAATCTGCTTGGGCTAACAACGACATTTAGTTGTTCAAATCACCTGATGTTTATTATCGAAACCCTGATGATGGCGATGAGTCAGTCTCTGAAATGTTAGTTGATTGAACAACCTGGCACAGTTGTCTGCTCAAGAGGTTTGTATGCAGTTCATTCACCGTGAGAGCTTTAAGACGTACATCATTTTATTTGTGTTCTGGTGTTTCCAATCAAATCTTTTGTACTTACACTTTGTGTGTAATTTCTCAGACAAGTTTTGGTTTTGTTTGTCATTTTTTGTGACTGACTTGACAGGAGTGCAATAATTTTATGAATTTTTCTAGGCCTTACGCATGTCAAACACTGCACGGAAAGAATCAACTGTTGGTGAGATTGTAAATCTCATGTCCGTGGATGCTCAGAGGTTCACGGACCTCACTACATACCTGAACATGATCTGGTCAGCCCCTCTGCAGATTGCCCTAGCACTGTATTTCTTGTGGGAGACTCTTGGTATGTGAATGCTGAAGAACTTGAAATAACGTTCTAGATGAGATTTGAGGTAGTATACATAAAACTGATCTTTTGGGTTGTGATGTTTTGTCATCTGGTAGAAAGTTTCCAGTGCTTCAGACAAACTTGCTGTTTCTGTCATCAGGATCATGACTTCTGCCTTGAAGATGGAGGTAATAGGTTTCTCTGAAACATCCATAACCGTCTACCATGACCACAGTCTTTAACATTTAACATTATTATTGTATATGTTAATTTACGGCACAAGGGAAATTATTAGAATTGGATTGTGAAGAGAGGAACGTATTCCAGAGTCCTTTTACCATTATCTGTCATGTAAAAGTGAAAATGTATGAATATGCTTATTGGAGGGAAAAGGGATGGGGGGTGTTTGTCATAAGTGTCACCTGTGCATTCATTGACATTTTGCTGATGTAAAAATCTTGGATAGATATTATTGTATACATTAATGTCATGTTGCTGTTCGATACCAAACTAGCATTCATTGATCATGTTAGAACTTTAGTATAGAAAATGGTGTTTTTTTGCAGGTCCATCAGTTCTTGCTGGGTTGGCAGTAATGATAATTTTGATTCCTGTTAATGGTGTTATTGCAAACCACATGAAGATCTTACAGATCAAACAAATGAAGTATAAGGATGAACGAGTGAAGTTGATGAATGAGGTAGAGTTGAGTTTTAGAGCACTTAGAAATTTCTGATCATTTGATTTGTCAGATGTTGTCAAAACCAGGTCAAAAAAAAAATGTTGAAAAATGGTTTTTTAGATGGTTTGGTGAACATTAAAAATATTATTAAAGTTTGAAAGTAGTTTGGATACACATTGCATTCAATAGTGCTGCCTAGACTTCAGAACAAAACATAAATGTTGATTCAAAGAATAAACTGCACTGTTTATTTGGTTGTAGTCAGCTGTTTTGTATGAGACAAAATGTGTTCTAAGTGAATGTGTGTAAAGTACTGGCTGTCTACTTGCAGTAAGATGTATCTGTGTACCATTATACTGTGACACTGGATCTTTTATAGCAGTAAATACTGCTGTTAATAATAATAATTGTAATTCAGTTACATTGACCCCACATGAAAGGCTAATATAATTTTGACATACTATATTTCTTGCCTTATAAAATACTGTAGGTGCTAAAATGCACCATGTAATTAGCAAGATATTTTTGTAGATTCATTAACCTACTTATGTTCAATGTGCACTACGCTACAAACTAGCAGGTATCGGGTTCGATTCCCGATGGTGGCATTGGAATTTTTCAGTGACATAATCCTTCTAGTCGCACTGTGGCCTTGGGGTCGACTCAGCCACTAACAGAAATGAGTACCAGGTTATTTTGTGGGGTTAAAGGCAGCTGGTGCATAAGGCTGACAACCTTACCACCATCCTGTACCATTGTTATGAAATCTGGGAACTTTAACTTCCTGGAACCCTCTGGGCCACTCCAGGCCTGTAACAGGACTGCTTTACCTTTACCTTTTACTTATGTCCAATGTGAGATGCGGGGTGAATTTTGGAATGTGTGTGTGAGTCTGGAAAGGCAGTGAGTGAGAGAGAGTGAATGAGTGAGTGGTGAGTGAGAGTAATAGGCTGTAAGTGTAGAATTATATTAATTAATATGATAGCTCTGTCTTCCTTTAAATTTAAATTTTTTTTTTAATGTAGGTGCTGAATGGTATTAAAGTGCTGAAATTGTATGCGTGGGAGCCATCATTTGAGCAGCAGATTTTGAAGATAAGAAACAAGGAAATTGTTGTACTTAAGCAGGCGGCTTACCTCAATGCAAGCACGTCATTTCTGTGGTCTTGTGCGCCATTTTTGGTAAGTGTTCAGTACAGAATTAGTTAGTCAGTGTAGACCGATGTGTTAGATAGTTTGCAAAATGTCTGTCAGCAAGAAAGATAGGAATCATGTTGTAACATTTAAGGTTATTCCACATTTTGTTTGAAAAATTGAGTGAAGCCAAATGGGTTGGTGTAGTCTTAATGCTGTAAACTAGGGATGACCAACCTGCAGCTGACAGTTGTGCTTTAGGGATCTGGTAGTTGAGATTATTTTGAGGAGTTGGGGTCTCAGAATATGTGAGAATTTGTAAGAGGTTTGTGGTACCAGAAACTTTGAGGAGCACTGGTGGAGAGTGTTTTGAAAGGGCGTTTGAAGTGATAAAAACCTTATTCCTGCACAGCATTTGTCAGTGGTGGATACAGAAATAGCAGTTTGTTCCTTTGGTAGCAACAGTTGCATGAAACCTTTCAAAATTTGTTCCCTGAATAGTTAATGCTCACCACCCCTCCCACCCCCACTCCTTCTTGTACACAGAACAAGATGGGACCTATGCTTTGTTGTGAACATGTTCATGTATATGTGCTCTTTACAGCTCTTGTATTTATGAATGATATATTGACCATGCCTTTCAGTAACTCATGTTCTATATATATGGCAAATAATGGTTGTATCATTGAGTAATGAATGGAATGCAGCATTCATGGACTAATTTGAGGTCATACTCCATTATTTTCATGGCGAAAGTGAGGAAAAGCACAAAACATTCAGGATGGCTGATCTTTGGCCTAAGACTTTAACTGAGAGCCTTCCAAATATGACTGCAGCACTTCGTTGCAGTTTGCTGTGTTTTAGAATGAGGTTATAGGTTTATTGGGGTCATTCTGATAAAAATTTGTGTCACACACAGTCCTGTAAGACTTTCTGGCTTGTTTGTAAGCTGTTAAGGGTGTGCATGTGTGCACAGTTTGATCGTGAGTTGGAAATTCTTTGTTGTATATGGAAATTGGGAACCTGAGCTACCTAGACTAGTGAGTGCATGTTAACTGGTTGGTGGGGTAGGACTTGGCGGAGAGAATTTTTATTTTCACCATTAGCCTGCTTTTGGACTCCCTCAACATGCATCTTAGTGGATGACTTGGACTGTTTGTCCGGTTGTAAAATGGCCAAAGCAAGGAGCTGATGACTATGTACATTCATGTAGTGCTGGTTCTTTACCTCCACACCCACTATACAGCATCATGGTTGAGCCCTCAGGCTCGTGAACCGCAAGTCGGGTTCTAGCTCTAGATGTTAAACCGAAGGCCCACACTATATTTTCGCCATTAGTCTTTTGGGTAGTTGAGGTTCGAAATGCAAGGCTCCTGTGGGAAGGTATTAATTCACTGGTTACGCTGGCAAACACACACAGGCAACAACATTCCATGTAAATCATCTATTAAATACTAAAGTTATTACAAACAAGCGTTAGCCAAGACAAAGAATCGTTACCTTTAACATGAAATACAAGTGCAGAGAAAATCGTGTTACAAACAGTGCTAGTGCAGCTCACTTTCACAAGCATATATCAGAAACAGCATTACATTGAAATACATCGATAGAAACACAAGCATTATCAACAAGCACAAGTTTACGTCTGCCAGCAAGGTAAATGGAACAAGACAAAATCATTACATGGAAAAAATATTATCCAGCGTTCAACAAACGTCATGCATAGCATGAAACAATACCAGACATCAGTTACAGTGAATCAATGACAGTTCTAACGTTAGCATCATAGGACTTTACAAACAGGCTGTTACCCAACTCGACAGTACAACTTACTTACGGCCATGTTTACAATATAACAACAGCTTACGTAGAAACACAATACTGCGACGAGTGTATCACGACTGCCTACCACAGTCACACAGTGTCTGAGCCAACCCAGCTCCGCCGACACAGACAATCTCGTATCTGACATATGACGATTTGGCACACCTTTCTCTCGCAACGAACACATAAACTAAATACAGGCTTACAATGCCTTCCTGGCCTCTCACAGTACGTAACAGCCTTGGATAAATCAATGAATATCACAATACGATAAATAACAATAACGGGCTTGTATAAATTCAAACAACAAACGGGGAGAGTCACTGCCCCAAAAAATTCTCCCTGCGGGGCAGACGCTGAGTATGTCACCACAATCCAAAATTAAATTTATACAAACCATCAAATCACAGTTTCATCCGACGACATACCTCGGCGCTTGTCCCGGTCCCTGGAAGAAATCTTGGGCTGCAGAACCCTGGGCCCCGGTCGGTTGGCCAACCTCTCGAAGTGCACTCAACCAAAGCCCAAACATGAATAGAATAGAATAGAATAATAAATGGGGTATGGACCCCTCTGGGCCCGATACACCTAGGCCTTAACCCTTTCCAGCCCAAATTAATTTTAGTGCACACCACCGTCACAGGCTCTTGCCGCCGTGCCTACAAAACATACAAGAACTGGCCTCTTTGTTC
>Ga0209629_10001928_pt1 | contig 13656 bp, 12 predicted proteins | sample TergutCu122P5_FD_187286 | JGI IMG/M metagenome (GOLD analysis project Ga0209629, IMG submission 187286) | Cubitermes ugandensis P5 segment gut microbial communities from Kakamega Forest, Kenya - Cu122 P5 (SPAdes) (version 2) | ecosystem: Host-associated > Arthropoda: Insects > Digestive system... | reverse complement strand
AGAGTCTGCTGGCTACACATAACAACACTGCAGGTCTGCAGCTTTAATTCTTGATTGGATAAGAATGCAAATTTTTCTGTGCACAGAATGAAACATGTGTCATATATAACTTTCATTTATTTGTTACTGTAACATCCCACTGAAATTTCAAAAGGAGATAGTTAAAAATAAACTTTGTGAAAATTGAGGGAGGGAGGGAGGGGAGAGAGGAAGGGAGGGGAGAGACTGTCGATCCATTTTTATTCTTTCATCTGTAGGGGATACAAAACTACGAAACAGTCATGGTGCAAATTTTTGGAAATAAAATTCATTGCACATAGTAACAGTAAAATGAAAGCAGTTCTAAATGATGACACTAAGCACAGCAAGCTTTTCTGTCCGAATTTTCCCCAATGGGGGACACATTTGAACAATCATCAGGCTCTTTTAAATAGTTGTTCCTCATTAAAATATACCTTTATTAACAGAGATCGGGCAAAATATAAAGAAATGCACTTCATTTGAGTACTAGGGCTAAGGAAATAAAAATTTAAGTACTAAAAACACTGAAAAAAAAAAGGAACCTATTTTTTCAGTTTGTCAAATAAATTACAAAATAAAAGTCACTTGGCACTTTCAGGCTCTTGTGTTGACACCGATTCTATTAAACTGGAAACACTTGTTACTCACATGAAGAGGCGTTTAGTCTTCAGAGTCAGTGAAATTAAAAATACATAAACATGAATTTTAAAAAAATTAGCACTTTCTTAAGACTCTTGGTTCTTCTGCTGAACTTGTACACTGTAACACAAGTGTTGTTTCTTGCTTGTTAATTCCACCATGATATAGTCATTTACATCAAGATCATCAATCTTCACATCTTAAATCATTATTTGGTCACCATCTTCCACAGTACCTCACATAGACAGGGAATCACCTCTGCTATCCATATTGTTGTTGTCTGCATAGATATCCTCGCTGCTTGTATCGGAGTCATCTTCAAAGAGTGGTTTTCACATACATTTTCCCCCATTGATGAGCCTTCTCATCATCTTCAGTGTTTCAATACCTCACCTTCAACCCAGACTTTTTCTGGCACTGCCGTCAGAATTTGGGACTTGTATCTCTTTCCCTAACAGTTTATTTCCCGGAGCTTTTGGATAGGGCTTCACTGACTCTGGTGCTGGGACAGTAGGCCAAGACCTATCTTGGAAATTAACTACATTAGAAGAACCTGCTGCCAATGAGGTGGTGTAAACTACATCAACAGAAGTGCTAACTTGTGCATTTTTCACATCCAGATGATAAGACAATGCTGATACTGCAGAGGCTGTTCTTTCAGTAGTATGGAAGCACTGGTTATGGACACAGCCATTGACCAAACCCAGCCACTTGCTGGGCAAGTGGCCAGGCTGAGATTTCCTTCTGGCACATTGAACATTATGAATAAAGGAATATGTCAACTACACGGGAAGGCTGGAGGAAATTTTGGCTTATTAGAGCTATGGAAGCAGGAGCTTATGTTGATGATGTTGGTATTAGGGTGAGTCAGTGCTGCCTCAGGAAGGCAAGACTTCAGTTCTTGGAACTGCCTGCTGCCTTCTGTCTTTCAGGGAATGAATCAGCCTTTATTGTCCAATGCTGGTCTTTGTGTATTTATTTGGTAGTGTGCTGTAGGAACCTTAGAAAAGTAAATCTTTTTACTACATACCTGTTTACTGAGATGTTTTGTGATTAGGAAAACCTGCTATTACCATACCATACACCATATCTCAATTACAATCAAGTTCCACACAAGGGAAAGACAGAAGTCTGAACAAGTCATTTTGGTCCCACATGCAGTCAAGAGCAGGGGACTGTTCAGAACTGTCATGTCTCAGAAGTGATATGTTTTGTCTTTTGCCATTTTTATCACCAGTCAATTTATGAATCCTGGCATCTGTTGCACGTGTCTGTTTTCTCCATGCTGAAGTACATGGAGATACATGTGGAAGTACTCTTATCAATCTCAGAACCTTTGTCTTTGTTTCTGGCTTGAGCACCCCCTTCATCTACTTGGTCTTTCAACCTGACTTGTACACCCTTTAATGGGATGTAATTGACAGTTCTTACTTGTCATATGTCAGCATCAGATTGGTCACATTCAGAAACATCACCATCAGGATCTGGTTCAAGTATCAATCAACACCATCATCTGTATTTAGTTTCTGTTGCTTTGAATTTGAAGCTGTATCTTCTGAATTGTATGTGGAAGCTATTAACAAGACTAACACAAAAAGGTACCCATTGATATAACAACAGACAAAGAAACCATTTTATTTTCACTCAGCAACTAGCCTTCAAAAGAATATGTGAAAGGCAAAATTGTTGTTTTCTTGACACACAATGCAACTGGAAGAAGGTGGTAAAACCTGACCCCCAGGGCCAATATTGTAAGAACAGAAATGTACACACCTTGTCAGAATTATCTAATGCATTGCCAACAAAACAAAATACTTTCTTACATGGAGTGAATGCAGGAGTAAAAAACAAGAATAAATGCGGTGTAGCAGAGAACAATACAAACAACTATCATACATCCAAATGCATATAAATAAATTAATTCTTTAAACAATCATTGGCTGTGTTAGTGCAGTCAGTTATAGTGACTCTCTACGGGCTGGATGGTCTGGGGATTGCATCCCAGTAAGTGACATTTTCCACACCTGTGAAAACTGGGCCTGGGGCCCACCCAGCCTCTCGTACGTGTACCACATCTCTTTCACTGGGATACAGCAGCTGGGCTGTGGCATTAACCACCCACCCCCATCTAGTTCTATTATAGAAAAAAGTAGAGCTATACCAGTACTCCCTCTCTGAAATTTCATGGTCTGTTCTAGGATGAACTTTAAAAAATGAGTTTTGTTTGGATCTGAAAATTCTAATTTATATGATTTACTTCTAAATCACTGCAGTAGCTAAGTGAGAAAAACTCTGCTGGCATGAAATAAATTTGACATTTAATCCCATCTGGTAAGGTTAAGTGTTTACATGATCAACTCGGAGATAAGCCGTCCGCCAAGATCATGTTGGGGTGCAGTTCAATCTGTACCGCTTCCCTGATGAGCCAATCTGTGGCTGGTGATGCTTGAGCATGATCTTGGGGCCTACATCAGTGACGTGTTCCACAATAGCAGACTTGTCCACTTGGTGTAGTTGGATATGGTGGTAGTGTTCCTTGACTACTGGTTTGTCCAATGTACACTTTCCTGCACATATGTCTGTAAAATTCAGGACCAGATCGTTTTTCATGGGATGTAACAGCCCGAGAAATTTTGGTGGGTGGCAGGTCTACTGTCTTGATGTTATATCTGGATAGCAATCTTTCCTCCAGGGGTTAAGTGTTTTGGATGAAGGGCAGATATGACAACATACTTTGGTGGTCTCATGGTGGTGTGATCTACAGTGACAGATAGAGAATGTATGGATTTCTATTGAACTATATCTGTTTTAAGGGGAAATGGACTGGTGTGTATCCAGGTCAGCTCGTGATACTGTCCTGGTCGCAGATGGTTGTGGCCCTGTGCACCAAGATGAACAGTACTGAGCACATTTGTTGGCTGGTTGGTGGTGTGATCTTGCACTTAGGTACAGCTTCATACATCTTGCTTTTCTGTACACTGTGTGACCCAAGGACATACCTTTTGTGCTGAAGATGTCCATATCAAGAAAGGTGGTCTCCATGGTGAACTGTTTATTACAATATCTTCTATTTATGTAGTCCAGGAAGTCCTTCAGTCTCTCTTCTCCATATGGCCTAATAACACATGTGTTGTCTGCAAATCAGAACTGGCAACAGGCATCAGAAGTTGCTCCGCTGAAGGCTCCCTCTGTGACGTCCTACATAAAATAATTTGCTACCATTGGAAATAATTGTGGTCCCATGGTGACTCTGTCCATTTGTTCATAAAAATGATGTTAAAGCAGAAATATAAGGAATTCAGGACACAGTGGAAGAGTCAATCAGCCTCTGTTTGAGGATAATATGTCCAACTTGCTTGACTCATGTTCAGGCCACAACATGCTGGAACAATGTGTGTAAGTGACAATCATCACACCAATTTCATCAAGGCTGTGTATCTGCTTGTCAGTAAATTTGAATGTTACAAGAAGCTCCTTATATTTTTTCTGATGTTTGACATTCTTTTCATTCAAACTAGTGGCCCTTTCCAAGGCATTGTTTTTTAGAGAAAGATAAGGCTGATGTTTCATGAAACATCTAACCCTCACATGCCTGCAATTTGTGCTTCCTGCCATTTCTGTGGGCAGCAATGATTACTCAAAACCTGACGGATCTGTGTATAAGAAGCCCATACTTCATTCTCGAGCATACCTTCTTCACTTGATCAACATCATGCTTTGACAAGAAGCCTCTTGTCTATTGTCAGCTGTTTCTCTTTTCATGCAAAGGAACAAGGTACTGAACCTTACTCCAAACAAACTAGCTACATTGTTCAGTATAATCCCTTCCAGGACAATGTTTATAAACTTCATCTGTGTCCTTGCCTCTCTTTTGTCAGTTCACATCATATTAATCTCAGAACCCAAGGAAATATTTTATATAACAGTAATATTCAAACATTTCATTTACATAGCATTTAAAATATAAAACTTTTGGCATAACATGTAAGTGTATTATATGCTATTCAACCTAAAAGAGTAAATAAATGAGCTGAACTAAAGATAGGATAATACTGAACATGTTATATCTTCCCCAAATAACACCAGCTGCCAATAACAAAGGCAATGTACCAATAACATAATATTGTGGTGTGTTCAGGTGATGTTTATATTTCCTCTCCTAATCTAACAGCCTGATGGCATTTCACTCAGAGGAAGCTTTTATGGTGATTTCATTTAGCCGGCAACAATAAAATGTACTATGGGTTCGTGTAAAGTACCCAAAATTTTTGCCCGATTTTAACCATATTTGGTATTTCCCATATTTTCATAATGCCCCCAGTATCCGGTTTCACATAAAACCATCCAATGGGAGCAGTGCTGATAGATGTGGACAGACGGACCAATAGCACGATACCACTGCAGTGGAAGAGAGGGCTTTTATGATGACTTAATGTTGCCGAAAACAAAAATATGTACTTAGGTCATCACTATTTTTGCTTAATTTTACCAAATTTGGGTTTTCTCAACAGATTTTCATGTAACTCTAGTGGGGCCTACAATGATACATGTGGGCAAACTGATGGACATGACAAAGCTAACGGTCATAAGCTGTGAAATCACAATGGCCACTTTGCAAAACAAAACAAATGCTACTGAATTGGTGGGAAACAAGGCACTAATCTGTAACATTGTGTTGCCAGCATTCATGGAGAAGAATAGAAAGTCCCATCACCAGCTAAGGATTAATAAAAAGTGTTCTAAACTACACCCCTTCCCCCCCTCCCCCACATACATACAGGGACCCCTTTTCCCTCACACAGCTCAATGCAAACCACTATAATTTGCTATAACTTACTGCGAGGCAGTTTAGCTCCTTCCAGTTTATACTCAGTTATTTCAGCATCTTTCTTCTTTAGTAAGTCAAACAGCAAACATTTCTGAGCTTGCAGTTGTTGTATCATAAGCAGTAATGGCAGAGTGATCTCTCTGTACATCTGTTGGCACATACAATGAAAATGCAGTATCACTGTGAGATCCTCAGACATGGAGGAAAATTTGGAAGTTTCATATATGAAAGAAACAGAAGAATGTAACTGGCAGAAAAGAGGAGTGACTGGGATGTGGCATCATTGCTCTTATCATCAATATGTTCATACAGTGAATAAAATGAGATACATCAGACATGCATAAACAGTGAAATCTGTCTTATATGGAACCTGGTTGGAATGGAAACCTTTCTTTAATGAAAAACATTCAAAGTCATGAGGACCTTTAATTTAATGCAAATACCTGTACTAAATGGGACCTGTCTACAACAGGGGGGAAAAATCAGTCCCTTGCAGTTGTTATAGGCAGGTTGCACTGTATGTGGATAAGAAATAAATTCAATATTTGAAATGTAAAAAACGCCAATTTGGAGACAGAAGGCAGGGCAACGCATAACATACAGAGCAATACTCTTTAGAAAATCCAGATTTCCAGCAGTAAAACTATATAATTTCAGCCTTTATACTGTAGAGGATTGTTGTATATGTTCTTGAAACACTCTGCAGTGTTCTCTCAGCAGTCTTTGAACATATCCAGTTTCACAATGACAGAGGTATGAACCTGCAACATTTCATAACATCAGTGAATAAATATCGATTTTACTTTGATATGTTCCACAATCCATGCATTAATTAGATGCATAAAATGTATTAAAAACCAAAAAATTACAGTGTATTTGTTAGTATTCAATACATTTTATTTGTTGATTTCACTGCTGAAAGTCAATGTGTATATTCAAGTACAGTATAAGGAAATGAGTTGGGAAGGATATGTATAACATCAACAAACTGCATGCATATGGATCATTTAATTCAGTAACAAGGTATTCAAAAAATAAGGCAAGGTAACAATAAGATCTACTAAGCCAGAAGTCATGTAAGAGAGAGGTGGGTTTCAATCAAAAAATCTTCACTTCATACAGAATATAAATAAAGTAATTTATGGCAGCATAAACATTGAAGAAGTTTATGTGTCTACAGCCATCTAGATGTCTACACTTGCCTCTTGTAAAGTCATCATCTTGAGATAAAACTTAACAGTGACTGGTACACCAGCCAGCTTTGAATTGATCTCCATGACTTGGGCATCTTCGCATTCTTTCATACTGATAGTAGCAGTGCTACCTTCACTTATTTGTGCTAATGTCCACTGAGCTAGACTTTCTTCGTCACCTTCCACAAGTGGGTTAAAGCACTGTAAATAATGTTACTGCATGTAATACACGCTTATGTAAAATAATATTCAGTTACACCGCAATGTCCTGTAAACTTTACCTTACATCTCCGACACAACGAAGCTGAAGTTATTTCTTCACCCCACACATTCACAAAATTGGAAAGCAGCACCTTATGGTGTCCATCTACACTAACATTTTTAATGATGTACCCAATATTATCTACTTTGAATGGCTTCCACATACTTATCAACTGCCCTATTTGGTTGTGAACTGCTTGGTCATAAAACATGCAAAAAAAGTTCAACTGCTGTACCTACTAACTTACACACACACCCACATTTTCAACGTTACGGACTTGACTGCCGCTCGCACAGATCATATATAACAAGATTAGAAACTCACTGATATATCGTGGTCAACAAAGACTGCACTGTCATCTATTGATATTCTATTATACTAAAACGCCACTGACGCGACAATGGGCCCTGAGCCAAACGATTCTACTAATCTTTATGTGGGACATCCCCGTGTGTGGTGAGTATAAACTGGAACAATTAATCATCAATCACACACAATGAAATACAAGTTACTGTTATTTATTAAAAATAACGGTGAGCAAGGAGCTACATGTTTCGGCTCATGAGAGCCATCATCAGGCTTACAGTTATTTTTAATAAATAACAGTAACTTGTATTTCATTGTGTGTGATTGACGATTAATTGTACCTCGATGTATAGTCCAGCTGACAGTTGTACTTTCTTCGTCTTGTACCGTATTTGTAAGCCTGATGATGGCTCTCAAGAGCCGAAACATGTAGCTCCTTGCTCACCGTTATTTTTAATAAATAACAGTAACTTGTATTTCATTGTGTGTGATTGACGATTAATTGTACCAGATTCTACTAACTCCAGATATGAAAGTAGCGGTAGATCCGTCGGTGGGGCAGCAAACTACTAATTTTACTTATGTAATAAGATTAACAAATTCGTATGTATAAAGTACGTTTCATCACGTGTTATTAATTACCAGCATGTTTCCATCGTTTTTGCCATCATCATCGGGGTAGTTTTACAAGAGTACAAATATCGGGAACCATTCAATGTTATAAAAAATGTCTCAAATATTGAGTATCCCCGCTTACACAATTTTGCAGTTTATTCTTGGTACTCTTGTAATGCTACACTGATGGTGATGACATATGTTTCCGATACATATTGGTAAGTGATAATATGTGATGAAACATGTTTCATACAAAGCCATTTGTTGCTTATTATAGTACATAAGTTTAAATATTCTCTAATGCCTGGATATGGAACATTATGCCAAGTACTTTGTCAACACGTGGAAATTAAGAGGCCAACTAGATGCAACAGATTGGTTTCTTTATTGCAAAACTTATTGTTCGCTCAACATGTTTTGGGCACCATTATGCCCATCATCAGGTGCTCAAGAGTTATTCAGATGGTTGTTGCCTGTGGCACTTGGTGCTGTAAAGATGGAAAATGTAGTTTATAAGTTGGGGGTATTAATATCATATGAGTATTATGTATCGTGTGTAATATGGGTTTGTTTAGAGCGTGTTGGATGTCGTGGGGATAGTGTGTGGGTACCCTACTCCTGTTTGAGGGGACTGAGTAGAGTCATTAACTCTATTCAAGCCCCTCAAACAAAAGAACGTGCCAATCCCTTACGAGCAATTCTACATCCAATCCCTCCACTAAGCAGGCAAACTAATTCCCGAAAAATGCCCCAGCGAGCCGAACCCTCTTTTTTAACTGGCCATCGACACTACATAACACTGTACGAGTATATTGTGTTAGGTAGTACTCGTACGTACGAGACTATGTCCATATCCACAGGTTTTATGGAATGCAAATAATTTACATTACATATAAGAGAGCCAGTCGAGAGACATCCCGAAAACCGGACACAACCCACAGCTCCACACCAGACCAACGACCTCTAAACCAAAGCTAGCGCATGCACTTATTCGTCACTTTCACACTCACATGATTGTCACCCACCCTACTAGCAGGCTACCTGACCCACAGATACGAGCCGATGTAAACAACCCTACAATAAACCGCAATCTACCACCAGTGATACCCACACACTATCCCCACGACATTCAACACGCTCTAAACAAACCCATATTACACACGATACATAATACTCATATAACATTAATACTCCCCAATTTATAAATTACATTTTCCATTATTACAGCACCAAGTACAACAGGCAGCAACCATCTGTATAACTCTTGAGCTCTTGATGACGGGCATAATGGTACCCGAAACATGTTGAGTGAACAATAAGTTTTGCAATAAAGAAACCAATCTGTTGCATCTAGTTGGCCTCTTAATTTCCACGTATTAACGACGATGCACGGTCAAACTCACATCAAGATTTATATGTCAACCTTTCGTGCTACTTTGTATTCACCATCAAACTTATTTCGTTTATTGACAGCCACATTTTGATGCTAACTATTGCAACATACAATTGCGACAAAAGCACAGAAGAATCTTGTAGGAATTTAGGGACTCTTAGCGCGCCACAAGCGGATAAATTTTAGAACTACCACCCATTATTCGAAAGGCGTTCCGAATGCATGAAGAATGAAACCCGTGGTATTAATCTGTGCCGTGGTGCACGGGAACGATATATTGCACACATGTCGGTGTCACGATTATCATAGAAAATGCGATTATATAAATAATCTGTGATGCGGGGCGTGTTGGTTTTTGCTAATCGCAGTTAGTGATTTAAGTTATGTGACGTGTTGAGAAGTGTATATTTTGTGTTTAATTTCAGTTAAAGTAAATATTTTCGTAAACGATACGGACGGTAGGGCTGGTTAAATGCTTAGCTATAACAATGGGATGAAATAAGATAATTTTTCCATTGTGTAGGCGGAAGTAGTATTTACGAATACATTAAACGAATTTAGCTGTATCGTCAATACGTGCAAGTGCTTATGTGTCATTTAATATTAAATTACCTCCGTATGCAGTGTTGTACCGAAAGATAAATAAGAGTGATTGATGGTATAAAGGAAATTGTTTGGGAAGAAAGGTGATGCACGTTTGACAGTCATCTGTCTTGGAAAGAATATTACTGTTTCCGCTGTACTATTCCGCCGGTTTTTCTACCATCTCTTGGTAAATATGACACATTATTATCTATCAGGGGCGATGGATCCGAATCGTGAATCTGGACTGGGAAGTGATTCTGATAATATGGCAGAATTAGCAGCATTGTTGACGTCGGAAATACCAGAAGGCAGGAGTAGTCTTGCAGACAGCCACACAAACTTGGAAAGGGTAGCAGAATACTGTGAAGGGAATTATTTTCAGGTACGAAATTTATTGCGCGTTAAGGGACGTTTGTATGTAAATACTAGTGTAGAGTTTTGGTTAATTGTAACTTGTATTTTTGATAGTCTGAGAACAAGAGGGCTGCCCTTGAAGAGACCAAAAATTACACGACCCAGTCACTGGCCAGTGTTGCTTACCAAATCAACACCCTTGCATACAACTTCTTGCAGCTACTGGACCTTCAAACTGCTCAGCTTGCAGAAATGGAAAGTCAGATGAATCATATTGCTCAGGTAGGTCATCATGTATGTTGACGGTATCTTGTTATAGGTCACTTGCTGATTAAGAACAGAATAGAATAGAATAGATTTTATCTACATTCCACAAATCCTTTGTGTGCAGAAAACTGGTATGTGGTACTAGAAACAAATTTAAGTAACACTTACATGTACATATGTACTACTTTTCTGTCTAATTACTATCTCTGTTGAGGCATTTGACCTAATGGGAAATTTCTGCATTAAAACAAAGAAGTCAACATCAAGTGCATGAAGCCAATTTATTATCCCTGCAGCAGCAGCATCATTGTCCCTTTGGAATGGGTGTCCAGCTAAACACCTTTAGAGAGGCCCAACAAGATGAAGGTTCACAGGTGTGGACTTTGTAGTAGATACTGCAACACTTTCCACTGCACTGTTTGAGCCATGGGTCATCTGGACTGTGTGGGGTGTCACATTGTCCTGAAGGATGGTGACATCACTATTGAACCGACCCAACCCATTTCTTTGAACAGTGCCTCTGAATCCATCTAGAGTGTTGTGGTAATGAGTGGCACTGATTATCTTACCTCTGAAGTTTAAGCCCACAGCCATCCAAAAGGATTCCTGTTGTATCCCAGAAGCCCATTGTCATGATTTTTTTGTAGTGTTGACTGTTACAAACTTCTTCTTGGAAGAGGGTCTGTGTGTATTGCCATATCATGGAGTTGATAATTCATCACCACTAATGCCATATAGGTTGATAACTAGCAGGTCATATGCTTGTACCATAAACCTGTATATGTCTGATTGTGGCATTTGGTGGCTTTGGTACCCCCTTCCTGTAGCCAAGAGTGTCATGAACAATTTCATGTGTTTCTGTTGGTGAAATGTTGAGATTTACTCTGGTTTCTTGTGTTTTAATATGTTTACATTCATGGATAAGGCATTCCACATTGCATTTGTTGTCTGCAGCCAGAAGAACTGAGGCTTTTTGGAAGCTTTGCACCACATGGAAATGTTTTCTTCTTCATCACATGTTCCCTGTACACAGTGACAGTCACACTCTTTTTTTATTCATTCATTCTGAATGAATATGAAATTCAGGTTATTGTATTGCTGTGTGCATGCAGGAGCTGACTTATTCCTTGTACCTCCACATTGATATAACTATCCAGTATAGGAGCCACACTTGCTTGCCCACGGCCTTGACAGACATCTGGCTGTTACAGCCAGTATACATATACAGGTGCTTGTTTGGCTGTTGCTACAGGCATATGCACCCCCACCATGTTTTGGTGTAATAATGCCACCCATCTTTCATTACTAGGAGCTGCACCTAGTTGTACCATACTTTTGGGACAAGATTTGTTGTATAATGATGTAGAATACCTCATTGTGTGAATATGATATAATATGATACGTATATGTACTATGCATGTGTGAATGCCATAATGAACCTTCAGGTACCATAAAATGTGGGGAATTTCTTGACTAGCTTCTCAAGCAGGACTCTGCTCCATGGAGTGAGTGAGTGCTTAATATGTACTATATGGTTTGTACTGCTGTTTGTAACTGTCTTGTAGGAGAATAATATTTTACAGTCCAAAAGTCACAAGTTGTTTTAAGTTACCTCACTTGGGTACTGTGTATGAACTTTGTTTGAAGAATAACTTTTCTGCAGAGTAAGATTGAGCTAACAGATTGTCTTCATTTCTGGCTTAAATGTTTTATATTGTGGTTTCTGGTTTTATGTGGAACAGAAATGCATAACTGGTTCCTGTGTACTACACAGGACACTCACACTAGTGAGATTAGCATTTGGAACTTGAAGATTATGTGTGTCTCACATTTATAATGTGTATTTCCGGTTTTTTAAATTTTTCCAACCAGTTGACAATGAGAAGCAGTAATGAGAAGAGGTATTAATTGGCAAGGGGCAGTATGTTACATCCCTTAAATAATTTGATTCAAGAGAATGCTTTCTTTACTTCTGACAGTGTAGCAGTTTTCTTGTGTATGGTGAATTTCCCCACAAGATAACTCCGTAAGGCTTTCTGGAAGTGAAATCTGTAAAGTAAATTAATTATAAAGTGTCTTTTGCCATTAGTGACATGATATGATTGTCCTCATAGCAAAGCATGCTGAATAAAGTTAAGGCATAAACAATTCACCATGCTTTCTCCATTTTAATTTATTGTGAAGTTTCAGATCATTTCAGTCGTAACTGTATCTTCAGTTGTTTTATTGCTGTAACTTACATGTATATTGACAGATGCCTTATTGTTAGTTGCAAATTTCATGATGTTTGGTTTGTCAAAAGCTTGTTCGCTGTCAACCATTTGTTCTGTTTGGCCACAGCATTTAATGCAATTCTGGAAGTGTTCACTGTTGGGAGACGAACAGTGATACTAGTATCATCAATAATGAATGTGGGTTTGGCATGCCAAGTGACTGGGTAAATCATTGATGTTCACAAGGGAAAGTGAGAGACCATTTTGTGCACATATTATTGGGCAGTGCCAAAGGAAAGTAGATATTACAATTCAAACTTGCAGGTGGGTTACATAAAGATTTAATTTTGATTGCAGTATATCTGATTATCAGTCAGAAGTTTAGCAGGGTCACATAATAACCCACAATGTTGGTTTGTTGTCAGGCGCATACAAGATTTCTGTTTCAAAATTATACAGGGCCATGTCCATTGACAGACTATTCCTTTATCCAAACTGTTCTTATGCAAGGATATTGTAGGGAGGTAAAGAAATCAATTACTGTTGTGTATATAATGTCAGAAGTTTTAGAAATGCTGTCAGGAATGAAATTGGCCTGTAGTTAGATTCAGCGTTTTACCTGTTTTGTGTAGAGGTTTGATTTCTGAATATATAAACCATTCTGGGGTGGTTCCTGCCATCATAGAAGGAGATAGCATAGGGGGATACTGATGTATTTTGCACAAGTTTTGATTTCTTTTTTTACTATTCATCATGTTTGCACGAGGTTGTGCTTTAACCTTTAAAGGCCGAATGTTACATATATGTCATGCAGCCTGTATCCCCTGGTGGCCGAATGTTACATGTTGGTAACACCGTGCATGCATAAAGTTTTTCAGCGCTCACGGTGTTTACTCGAGCAAGAAACCCAAACAAACCCACTGTGGGTCCCATAAAAAGGCCTGGTATTCGTCAGGAGCAATGATGTCATTTATGGCGGT
>Ga0209629_10001927_pt1 | contig 13656 bp, 9 predicted proteins | sample TergutCu122P5_FD_187286 | JGI IMG/M metagenome (GOLD analysis project Ga0209629, IMG submission 187286) | Cubitermes ugandensis P5 segment gut microbial communities from Kakamega Forest, Kenya - Cu122 P5 (SPAdes) (version 2) | ecosystem: Host-associated > Arthropoda: Insects > Digestive system >... | reverse complement strand
TCAGCAGGGAAAAAAAACAGGGTAGCATAGTTCATGACAAAAAAAAAATTGTTTTTTATCCTTGTTCAATATCTTTTATATTTTTTGCATTCACATAAGAATCATAGCATTGTCAAGTTTGAGACCTCAATAACTTTCCACTCTCCTCTCTGTACAACCTGATAATGACTATTTACTTTAGCCAAAACATGAAGCTGTTTTTAAACTTACTGAAATAAATGTTGTGTTTGATTAGATCAAATGTTAGTTTTATTCTGATATCGAAAACTCAGTAGTGATGAAATCACCTTAAGGAAAATACATATCTTCATTCAATGAAGTTCTGCAGCTGGAAAAGTAGTTGTTGACAGAGGCAGATGTTTACTGCTTTAAGAGTGTGCAAAGCACCATACTGACTCAGCCAGTCAATAAATTTTTTGCATTTTGAAGCACTTCCATTATAGTACACCATCAATTGCAGCATCTCCATGACTCTTAACTTCAGTTCCTAACACTATTTCAGATTTTAACTGGCCATTCAAACAAATACTCCAGGAAAGCCATTTATGAGAAACACTCAGTACACATAAACACAACATGTCAAAGTACCACAAGTTTGGCACTCATCCAGTCAGGGGACTGAAGGGGATATTAAAAGTCAATTTTTGTCATTCATACACATAAAATGATGATTTAACACCAATATATCAATAATCAGTATTTAAACATAAAATTGTTTCAATACTTCTCCTAATGTACAGGAACAAGTGGAATTTGGGGCATTCTACAAAAGGAAAATTGTATATATAATTTGCACTCACCAGCTTCACGACTTTTGGGAATCTTTTCCTCACCTCACTGTAAAATGGGTTTGATCATTGTTAAGAGAGGCACCTATGAGGACGCCTGTAAACATCTCACAACAGCATTAAAATACCACAACCCAGACCATGCATGCATATCACAAAGAAATTTCCAGAACATTCACTACAGAACTTGACGTGGTCCACATATCAGAGGACCTGATACCAACAAAAACTACCTATCATTTGCAATGTAAATTAATTTCTGAAGATTCAAGTCTTCTGGGACGTTATGCTTTGTCGCTGGATGAACAGTGTATGACGTCTCAAAGAATCTTAGATCATTCCTCTTCAGGTTCAAAATGTTGGGAATTACTTCCCCAACAAAACATAACATCCCAGAGACTTTCTTCTAAAGCAACAACCGTGTGAGAACCTCAAGTCTCGCATTGAATTAATTTCAACCACTTTTCACCACAAATCTGTCCAAATTACACCACGGTTAATAAAAGAACAGCTGTGTTGTTTGGCGCGGAGGGACTTCCCTTTGTGGCATGGTGCAGATAACCTCATTGACCTAATCTGTCACATGCCACACAGTAAAACAAACAGAATTATAAGAAATGTGAACGTTTTCAATAACTAACATGAATAAAAAAGTGCATATTCCTGCCTCACAAAAAACCTTCACATTTCAATTAATTCCCTTTTTATTCGAAATGTCTCAACAGGAAATAAACTGTCAGAAATTACATGCGTCAGAAAATATGATAAAAATGAATTTAAATTTGTGCTACCTTATCTCCATTGCTCCCAAATGGGTTTAAAAACTAAATTCAAGTGTGATTTCCACACTGATTATTCTACATACATATCACCCCTTAAATGGAATTCAGTCTTAATAAGACATAATTACGGAAAACATACACTAACATATTCATGTTTGGTATATGTATTTAAGTGACCATGTCACTAAAAGTTGTTTCACATGTACCATTTCTCATTTTTAAAACAAAAAAATACTTAAATGCACACAATTATCACAGCTGTATTGATAAACATGCATAGGATGACTACAAAAAATGTTAAAATTCACTTGCAGTTATGACTTTTTAATATTTAATAAATTTTCTGAAAAAAAATCCATGTGAAAACAAGATCCAATATGACACCAGTTTTACTCTTTATTTGGACAGTTTGCCATTAATAATAAAAGTTACACCAATATTCTATTTTACCACTGAAAATTATGTTAGATCTTATAATCCATTAGTCCCCCCCCACAAATTTAACTACTATTTTTTTCTTAAAGATGTCCCTCCTGTCCCCGTATTACACATGGTGTACCAATGGCATACTCTGACGCACAACAGACATGCCTAGCCAGACTGGGTTATAATGGGTGCCTGCTAGCGGGGGTTAGTTCACTAACCCCGTCACCGTCCTGGGTCACCAACGTTCACAATTTGCAGATGCCAAGATAACACTTGGCTACTGTTCTTCACTCATTTTATTTATATTGTCGCTGTACCTAAAACATGTGAATGATGCAGGGTGGCGGAAGATCATCAGTCACATGAATGTAGATCACCAGATTCCTCAAAGGCAGCTGTTAATTTAATATTCGCTCGTCTTTTAATTTCTGCTTCTTCCTTCAAAAATCCCCTTTATGATGTTCTCTTCATCTTGCCAATTAAATTATTATGGCTTCCCCCCCCATCTTAAATGCCTACTGCTTCCTTCACCAAACATACTATATGGATCATAAGATCTATCTTGTTGAAAGAAACATTTGAGACATGATAATTAATGTACCTTTTCTATAAGTATTAACCCTAAGTATTCAATTTTATAATGTTTAAAAGATCTGTATAATAATGGTTAAGAATAAGACCATCTCTGAGATGTGAGCCAGCAGCTTTATCCAAACAGCCATACATCTAAGAGAGAGTTTGGAGTCTGCATTTAAGCTGTGTTAGTATTTGATCTCATCGACAGATGCAAGCCTATATATTCACGGGCTTGCTTTGGCCACATAACGTGTTTTATCTATTGACACACGCCAACGAGGAGCCAAAAAACAAGATAACACTGTTACAGCTTAAATTTTCAGCCATTTAAACATAGCAGCAAGAGCACGCAGGGTTCCATTTAAAGAATTTTCTAGGGGTTAAAACATATGTCTGTCATATTGATTCTAGTTGTCTAGACATGGATCATAATTCACTTTTATGTCACGCATCACTGGAAGTTGCCTGTTCTGTGAATCCTAACATTTTACATGAGTGAAAAAAAAAACACTCAAAATTAAAAATTACGTGAGCAACGATTAACTTTTCAAGGGCTCTGCTCCATGAGTTATTGTCATTACTCTGCAGAATTCATAAATACAGCTGCACTACAAATGATGAGCCTCTTCTGTAAAACATATCTGTGTACATATGAAACAACATGGGGCATTTAAAAATGTCCTTACAAGTATTCTGACTCACAGCATGAAATTTATAAGGAAACGTGGCGTAATGTGTAAACACCATAAAATGCATGTGAAACCGCTAATAAATGTTTCAACTAATTCCACATTACACTATTGGAAATGAATGATAAAAAATTCAGTAAATTTGCAAAAAAATAGGAAATGAAGAACACATACAAAGAATATGTTCTTAAAAGTGAGCACTGTGAAATTCATACTACAACTACTACTACTGCCCCATTAACTTCCACATACGAGCAGAGGCATGTTCCTAAATAATTTTTTCTGCACGAAACCGTACGAAGGGCAAATTCACGTTTGTATTTCAAATTTTTAGCTATATGTAACTCCCATTTGTGTGGTTCATGTATTCCTGACAACTAAAGCAAAACCCAAATTTGCACAAAATAAGAACAATTTTCCCACAAAGTATAACTGAAATGACAAGGTTAGGAATATGTTCCTGTTAGAGGCGAGCCAACAGCACTGGAATTTCAAACTGTAACACAGAATATGATAAAACACGTGTAATACAATTTAAAGTAGAAAATAGACAAAAAAAATCTAACAAAAATAAATATATAACAAAGGCATATTCACTGCCAAGCTGGACATGACCAACAGCCAACATGGAAAAACAAAATACAGAAATTTGTTAAAAAAAAGGGAAAGCTTTCTAACAAAATAACACACACACACACACACACACACACACACACACATGTAGCAAATCAATCCCAATGCCCCAGTATTACAGCACAACTGAAAGTACATAAGGAAAATATCTCCATCAGACCCATGGCCAACTACGTAAGTGCATCAGTGTATCAACTTGCAAAGAGGCTTGAAATAGAAGTTTAAAAAATCACTGAGCAGTTAAGAATTCTACCCACATTGTGGAAAATCTACCTACACTGCACACAACCCCCAATTTTAAATCAATCATGTTTGAAATAAAGGAATTATATGTGAACATTCACAATAAGTGAATCAATCAGCATCTTCAATAATACTCTGAAGGACACCCACATCAAAAATATAATCCGGAAAGAGTTAATAACTGTGCTGAGGACATTAATCAAAATTATCTGCAATTTAATAAACAATTTCATAAACCCAAAATAAAGTGCTGCTATGGGTTTGCCAATTTCTGAGCTCATGACACAATTCTGTACTATTACACAATTACACTTTTCTACATCTACTACAGACGCATGTCTGTTTCTTAAAAAAAAACATAATTTGTGATAATGAAATAGTACAGGACTAATTGCATCTAAGTATGTACGTACATACATACATGGATCCATAAGTGCGTCATAAAGACCAGTGGCATACCCAGGAATTTTGTTCGGGGGTGGGTGGGTGGGTTCAACAAATTCAGTTGAGGACAGAGAGAACAGGGATCTGGAGGCGGTAGCCCCCTAGTCAGGGGTTCTGGAGGCAGCTGTAATTTTGTACACGAAATTTCATTTCATATAGTAAAATTTAATGTAAAACAATTGTGAACCTAGGTGGTTTTAGAATTTAACTGCCTTTTTTCCGAACATATTGGGGTGTTGGCGTCCTAAATTCAGCAATTTTTAAACTAATTAGGATGTTGGAATGGAACACCAAACATTTTCTGTCCAATTTGCATTCCAGTTTGATTTTGTCGGGGTGGGTTTGAACTCCGAAACCAATTATGCCACTGCAAGACAGTTTGTATTAAAAGAACCCTTTATTAAATTAATTACAACCGTATGAGAACACAGTGAACTTCAAAAGAAAATCGAGACGCCGGCTCTTCTTGCTCATGCGATCGAGGACTCCACTGATATCTTCGGAATTTCGGGGGGGGGTTTGAACACCCCAAACCCCCCCTCTCGGTACACCACTGATAAAGACAGTAGGATGTGGAAAAAGTAATAATTACATGTATACAAATTTACACTGTAAAATACTACAAACATTTTATAAGAACATTATAAATCATACACATAAAAAAATTCATCTACACAGTAAAAGCAGTGTGTATATAGGTATTTTCTTACGACTGCTCTAAATTTTGCATTGTCATTCTTGAGGAGAGTCCCGTTTATTTTATGGAATTCATATCCTTGCACTAACTGTTAAAATTTTAGGGCAGACCAATAAATGCACTATATTACGATATTTTCACACAAAAATTCATCTACAAAGTAAAAGCAGTGTGTATATAGGTATTTTCTTACGGCTGCTCTAAACTTTGCCTTGTCCTTCTTGACGACTATTGGTAAACTGTTGAAAATTTTACGCCAGCACAGAATGTACTTTTTTGAAAACAAGATAAGTTGGCATTTGGTGAATGAATAATTTAAATAATTTCAAATATTCTAAATATTTAGAATAGATGGATTTTAAGATACCAACGTGCACTGCACAAGATCATACAAAAAAAAAAATGTAGCCAACTTAGACCAGTTGTAGCTGAGGAGCCTCTGGAAAGACGGATGATGATGCCAAAGCATACATGAAGAGGGTGACCATCTGCTGAGAACTTTATGGGGCCCAAGTTGTTCTGTTGAACTCATTTTCTGAAGCACAGAGCTCCAACAAAAGCCATCTCAAGAATGCAGAATAAGTATAGCAATAAAAATACACAAGTATATGGGAATGTAAAACATGAAAAGGCGTTCCCCATTACCAGAGGGCATCGAAATCTATCACACACACAAACTTTTCACTGGATATGGTACACAATACATATACAGTGCATTCACAGCAGCAGGGAGACTATAAACCATTCAAGACTGAAAATATCTGAACATCTTAAATTTTGACTACTTCTCCAGAATTAAACAGTATTTCTGGGAATATTTAAAGGCACACAAATGGGTTAACTCCAGGGAGACATTCCTAACATTTTATGCTACAGTCAACTGAAGACAACATGTAATACACACTACAGGAAATCCAGAACAAAGAAAGCAACATTAAAATTGCTGAAGTCTTCAAAAAAGCAGAGAAAGGAGAAATATGAGAAAGAACATTACTCCTGCCCCCAAAAAATGTCTGCAGCAATAAGCATAATTCCGGTTCAGTTTGAATATCACTCAATGTGAGGAATTATAATATATACAGGGTTATTTCTTAAAAACAAAAAAAAAATAAAAATAAAAGGAAAAAAGAAATTAAAATGACAGGAGAATTATGGAGTGGAGGGGAAGGGGAGTGTAATTTTTACCATTTTCGTATGCCTGTATTGCAGATTATAATAACCAACAAAGAAATTTATGCATTTGTTAAAAAACCTACTATAACAGAGACAATAAGGTTATATGGATTACGTTGGTTTGGACATGTACAGAGAATAGAAGAAAACAGAATTCCCAAAAGAGTATTATATATAAATTTGGGAACAACAACATTGAGAGGTAGACCAAGAAATAGATGGCAAGATGGGGTGAGAGAGGATGGAAGAATAGTTGGTGGGGAAGGGTGGCAGGAAAAAGTACACAACAGAGAGGGATGGAGGAAGCTCCTGAAAATGGCAAGGAATCGTCAAATTCAGCCCATGCCAATGGAATGAATGAATGTATTGCAGATTATGAATTACTTACTTCAAAATGTACACAATGTTAAATATCCTGCACTACTACACATTTCAATGTTGAGTGCTGAAAAACATTAAGACATAAAACACCAAGCCATTTCACATAATGAACTCTGTCATTTGCAAGATTTGAGGTTCTCCTGGTGGTAACTGTGAACATAACTATAATATGGGATGTGCAAATCTTTTAGCCTGATACAATTTATTGGCACTTCAGAAGAACCTGCTGTATCTATTCTCAGAATGGGGTTCTTATATTCTGAGAACAGAGGCAGGAGGTTCCTCTAAAATAAGATGTCAGTAAATTTCTATCAAACTCCAGTGTACCACATCCTTCTTTACCTTCTTTACTTTAGTAATTACCTTAAGAGAAGATGCTTACAGCACTGACGTTGATGGCAGTAATTTGTCATCTGTGATGAAGCATCTCTATCCCACTTATTTCTTGCATGTTTAAAGATTACAAAATGTAAATACATCTATAGTGTACAGTGTTACATTCCTAAAAAATGCTGCACAAATCGAACAGAATACTCCCATTTAAAACAGTGTACTTCCCGCGGGTTAAGGTATTGACAACCTCATCCCACACAGTGTATAACAGCCACAGTGTCAGCAGAGGCAGCTTCCCCAGGCACTTTAATCTTAAGAAGATTATATCTCTTAGTGAACCTGCTAAACCTACCTGCACTTGCACTAAATGGTTTCTAACATTATCATCATGCTTTCACAGATCCTTGCAAATAGAATGAGCCTTGGCTTGAACCAAAAGCATGCTTACAGGCATGTGGCATCAATTCTGATCCTCTATCCAAGTGCTCCCACATTCTTCCCATAGGTTCCACAGTTAAACACCTTCAATAAGTTCTTTTAGCAGTCACTCTCATTCTTGACACAGCACTTGCTTTAATTCTATCAGTATTATCATGAATTGTATGTACAGTACAAGTGTAACATTATGGCATATGAGGGGGTGCTGGTAAGTCCTTAGCCTGACCAGGAAGGAAACAAGCTACAGCGACCAAACTCCGGATTTATTCAACACAATCCCCATGAAGCTCAATACACTTCTTAGCCCGTTGTTCTAACTTCTGCAAGCCACTCAAAGAAAAATTCAGAAAGTTGTCCCCAGGTCTCCACAGCAGGAATGACCTCCACATTGGATGAAAAATGGCAACCTTTCAATTGTTTTTTCAGTCAAGGGAACAGGTGTAGTCCGACAGGGCCAGATCTGGACAATAGGGTGGGTCATCAAGACAATGGAAGCCCACGTAGGCCAGTTTCTTCTGGGTTGCAAGTGCCCGATGAGATGGGGCATTGTCGTGCAAGAACAAGACACCCTTGGTGACTTTCCCACGGCACTTTTCCTTCAAAATGTCCTTCAATTGCACCAGCAGAAATGAGTAATACTCTGTGTTGATAGTTTGGTCCTTTGGAAGATAATCAACAAGGAGGATGCCGTCTTAATCCCAAAAAATTGAGGTGAGAACTTTTCCAGCAGATTTTTGCACTCGGAATTTTTTGGGGCAGGGTGAGCTGCTATGCCACCACTCCATTGATTGTTGCTTTGTCTCCGGATCATAGTGATATAACCAGGTTTTGTCCATGGTCACCAATTGTGACAGGAAATCATTTGAATCATGCTGGAAAAATTCCAGAAGTTGCTCAGATGGCTGGCCCAATTGAAATTTTTAATCCGCATTCAGGCATTTCGGAAACCCCTCCGCAGAGAGCTTCCGCATGTCCAAATCTTCATAAATGATGGATCCAACCCGCTCACGTGAGATGCCCAGTTGCTCAGCTATTGCTGTAGCAGAAATCTGGCGTCTTTCAAGATCAGCTCGTGAATTTGATCAATAATCTCCGCGGTGGTCACGGTTTTGGGTCGTCCAGGACAAGGCGCATCACAGGTGGAAAAATCACCATTTTTAAACTGGGCCACCCAGTTTTTGACGGTGGCATACAATGGTGAATGTTCCCCTAATGTTTCTGTAAGAATGGCATGAATTTCCTTTGGTGCCTTGCCTTGTGGGAAAAGAAACTTGACAGCTCGTGCCTCAATGTTGCTGAAATCGCGTCGCCTGACATGCTTCCTTTCAGCCTCTGTTACAAGAAAAGACTTCCAATTCGGCACGTGAACAGACCCCTCTTTCCAACGACACTATCGATTCCATCCTACGACATCAGGAAGTAGGTCGGGCTAAGGACTTATCAGCACCTCCTTGTATGTCAACAGTTTGTTCACCTGTTTCAAGTCAGCTTATTACGTCTAATTTCTCTTCAATACCAAGCGTCTTTTGCCAAATTTCATTTAGATTGCACCAGGTGAAGTAGATTCACATTTTTCACTCATGTTGATAAGAAAAGCGACTGCCGTTGATGAGTTAACTAAATGAGACATGTGATTATATCATCAGCGCCATCACTACATACACGTGACTGACAGCAAGGCAGTGACGTTACTCTCTGCTAGTCTCCTACAGAAGATAAGTGCGGACACAGATCGTCTATGCCAAATCACATTAAACAAAAAAATTATTGTCCATATTTGAAAAGTGGTGTAAATTTTAAAGTTGTGTTACAGCCAAACCATGCAAGAAGAAATTAGCAAAATGAGACCCACTGGTGACACATACTGAGGGAGACCAATAAGCAGAACCCAAAAATCTGTAATGCAACAGAAAGTATAAATGCTTCCTTTCATTCTGACTTCCCAGACAGCTGGTTAAAAATAACTGCAGATTTAAAACAATATGCTGAATACCACATTATTAACCCTTTGGCACCGAAGACAACTTTAGTCAATGTGTGCTGTAATGCTCAGAAAAATGAATGTCACTTGAATTCATCAGCAATGTAATGGGCAGCCATTTAAATCCCTGGTCTTTTGCAGAGTACACTATGCACTTTTTGGCACCAAAGGGTTACGATCTTGAGCATATGTTTCACTGATGTTTGCAAGTGCATCTATATGCATAACCCCTTACTGAATGGTTCATCCATCTTACCAATTCTACTAGCAGCCCTGTTGATACCCACAGCAATCCTACCTTATATATACATTTTGATCCTGATATTTGTCACACAGTGGGTTTCCATCCAGCACCAAGTCTTCCAGACGAAGGCCCTCTAAACGATCCAACTGATGAATGTCTCGTATCTACACATGAAACAAAAAGGACTAAAACTACATACACCTTTTTTTAGTCTTCTACAGCACAAGAGAAAAATTTCAGGCATGCGCCACAGTGTAGTTGACATCTTCACTCTTCTGGAATGCTATACAGCATTTTTTGGTAGTTAGTTACCGACATTTGCGGAAGCCCAGAGGTCCTACCTTCGAAGGTAAAGCAATACAAGAAGAATTTTTGGACCATTTGAAGGTATAATTAAACAAAGTATGGATTTTGATACCAAAAAATTATTCAAAAACAGAGTGACAGTTTTAATTTTAATGACTAAAATGCCAATGCTATTTCTGTGCCAACAAAGATATACTTAAGATGTCATGCATTCTTAAAATATTACTGCAACTTTTAAATTTTCAAACACATTAAAACTATACAAAAATACTTCAAAACTAAATTATTAAATTAATTAAAAGTGTATTTCTTCAGGTACTTATATTTGTAATATCTCAGATTACAGCAAAATCCCGTTTCAGGTTTGCACAGGCAAATGCACGCACAAAAACACCCCTAGAAATTCACTGTATATATTTAGGTAACGAGGTAATTTACTGCATTTCATCTTCTGTTTCATTTTCCAAAAAACTGTATCTTCTTCTGTTCAAATTATATGATATAAAATCTGGGAAAATTAGTGTCATCAAGTACCACACTTAAAATCAATGCAATTACTGCCACTACCAATTTCACCATAGTGGACATTCTTCAGTTTCACTCTAAGCAGCCAATCACCTGAAGCTTCTATTTTAAGTCTCCATGCAATATGATCGACCTTCTTATCTATGGCAGTTCCATTAACCCTTTGACACCTAACGACTTATATAAACTTTGTACCGCACAGCTAACTTCCAGATGCTGCATTTTATATATTTATTCAACAAATATGCGTACTGAATATTTTAAACATGCTGCATAATGTCTGTTTTTTCCTCTTCAAAATGCCATTTATTTCATAATTCTATCTTTTTTGGTTCCTGTATTATTCACATTTTAAATACAGGGTGTGCTAAAATTTAAATGTAAAATTCCGGCGCCAAAGGGTTAAACCTTTCTCACCAGAATTCTTTAAACAAGAACAATTTAAAATATTATCACTGCACTGCATGTTATTGGCAACAGATTTAGCCGACTTCGGTATTTTAAAGCCCAAATGGCGCATCCAATGTGGTCAGTGTTTGGCATGATAGATTTAACTTATGAATATAAAGTACATGTCACCAAAATTATGTGTGGCGCTACACCAAGTACACAAAATCTAACATCACCATATTGCTCCTAACCACTCCTCTTGTGCACCCACTCAAGGTCAACATGAGGACACAAAACTTCCATTGTCTGTGAGCAAACAATGGCATGTCAATACTAGCACTACCCTAAGGTACACAGTAAGTCCATGTGCAGACTAGATGTCTGTCCACTAAGCACGGATGACACATTAAAATGAGACATGCTAATTAATGGGAAATTGTATATTGTTTATGTGGAACTTTTGGCTGGAGAGAAAACAAAATGTACCATAAATGCAAATGGCTTGTACACTGAGAAACCTTACATCAGGATTCTATCATACAGCACTGGATGATAGCAAGATCAGGGAACAAACAACTGCAGAAGATTTGAAGGTAGTGGGAACAGCCCACTTAACTACTGTTTCAACATCTGCCTCGCATGACTGAGGCAAACCACAAAATTCTCTGTCATGATAACATGTCTATAAGAAACAGGCCTGGGGCATCCCAAGTATAATGGCAACTGTCCTAAATATAATGCCAATATCTGAGAAGAGATATGCCTGGGGTGGCATAGTAGTTAAGGCACTGCGCTACTAGTTGGACGGTCCCGGGATCGATTCCCGGTGGTGTCACTGGATTTTTCAGTGACATATTACTTCCGACCGTTCCGTGGCCCTGGGGTCACTCAGCCCCTAGTGAAAACGAGTACCAGGAACACTTCCTGGGGGTAAAGGCAGCCGGTGGGTGAGGCTGACGACCTCACCACCTTCATGTGCCGAATGTCATGAAAATCTGGGAGCCTAAAACTCCTGCAACCCTCTGGGCCACACCGGACCTGGTACGGGACTCCTTTACCTTTATCTGAGAACAGAACTAAAACCACCTTACAAAGTTACTACACACAGCAGAAACACGTCTGTAGAAGCAATACCACCATGAATATAGTAACTCACCCTGTTTTTTCCAATGTGCAGGACTCTAAGGTTGGGAAGTTTAACAGACAGCACACTGAGGCTGTCCAGTGCATACAGCTTATTGTCTGACAAATCAAGTGCCATCAGCTCTGGAACATGCTCCACAACAATATCCAACAATGCCAACATCAAGTTCGGTCTGAACAACGCAACAGCATAATTGTCCTCCACAAGATCTGCAAACATGACTTCAAGTTAGCACCCAAATTCATACACCCCACCTGATGTTACGTAAATACTGACAGCTCGACATCTGGAATAAATACCTCTGGGAACTGTGTGTATTATATTATGGATGAAGCTAGCTTTGGAATTGTTAGAATAGCTCTATTTATATGCCCCTGTTACTTTAATATTCATCTAAGGACAAGGAGTGTGAATGGGTGTTCTCTTACCAGGATCTGCATGAAACCGAGACAAATCAAGGGCTTTGAGGTCGGCATTATAACGCTTAACCAATGCCGCCTTTATTTTCTCCTTCAAGGCAGAATTGAGCTCCACATGTGGAAAATCAGGCCTCACTTTTACCATCAGCTGTGCAGACAAACAGACACAATTTAACAATACCAGTTATACGTGGAAATAAAAGGCCAACTAGATGCAACAGATTGGTTTTTTATTGCAGAACTTACTGTTCACCCAACATGTTTCGGGCACCATTCTGCCCATCATCAGGAGCCCAAGATTTATACAGATGGTTGCTGCCTATGGTACTTGGCGCTTTGGTTTACAGGTCATTGGTCTGGTGTGGAGTTGCTCGAGCAGCATCCTGCAAACTGGACACATAACCCACAGCTCCACACCAGACCAACGACCTGTAAACCAAAGTGCCAAGTACCATAGGCAGCAACCATCTGTATAAATCTTGGGCTCCTGATGATGGGCAAAATGGTGTCTGAAACATGTTCAGCGAACAGTAAGTTTTGGAATAAAAAACCAAACTGTTGCGTCTAGTTGGCCTTTTATTTCCAAGTATTAACGACGATGCATGGTCAAATTCACATCAAGTTCAAATACCAGTTATATTTCACACAAACAGATTCTTTAAAATAGTAAATACAGTTTTCTACCAATAAAATCCCACAGTGAAACTACAAGCTCTAGTGTACAACCTCCACACTCCACTAAATTCACAACACAGAAATGTTAATATGTAGGTAATTCAATCAGTAATTTACAAATCCAAGTTACGACCTACGTTTTTCAATTACGTGCTGGAAACTGTCACCACTAGATGGCAGCACTATCTAGTTCCATTGTGACGCGCAACGATCAGTATGCGCATGACTGTAAAGACGGAGCAGCCGTTACAATGTGGTGGCGCCCCTAAATACGCGTACCACGATAGAACAGCATGGCGCTGTGCGGTTTTTGTGGGCAAAAGTTATGGCAGCAAAGGATATCCACAAAGAAATGCTGCCCATGTACGG
>Ga0209629_10001926_pt1 | contig 13659 bp, 17 predicted proteins | sample TergutCu122P5_FD_187286 | JGI IMG/M metagenome (GOLD analysis project Ga0209629, IMG submission 187286) | Cubitermes ugandensis P5 segment gut microbial communities from Kakamega Forest, Kenya - Cu122 P5 (SPAdes) (version 2) | ecosystem: Host-associated > Arthropoda: Insects > Digestive system... | reverse complement strand
CGTGGCGTGATGCTGATCGAGCTGCACGAACGAGAAATCTCCCGTCGCCTGGAAACGCAGGACAAATCCCAGAAGGAGCAAAACACCGCCGAAGGTGTGCACCAGCAAATAGCGGTAGCCGGCGGCCAGGCTGCCTTTGTCAGTATTGAACCAGATGAGAAAGGTCGAGGCAAAGGCCATCATTTCCCAGAACAGGAACAACACCAGATAGTCGCCGCTGTAAATGACGCCCAAGGACCCGGCGACGTAGAACCAGGCGGCGACATGCTGCCAATGGTCGTCGACATGCAGGCCGTAGAGGGTGCCGATGATCGCCATCAGCGCCATGATGAAGGCGAAGATACTGGAAAGGCTGTCAACCCGGCCAAAAGTCAGGGTCCAGTCACCCATGAACGTGACCACGCCATAGGTGCCCGGATTGGCGTTGAGGAAGATCACATCCAAGAAGGTCAGGATCGGAACCAGCAGCAGATACGGCTTGCGGAAGGGGTCGCGGATGAAGGGCAACAACACCGCGCCGGCAAGCAGAATCAGCGATGGGTGGAGGAAGCCATAGTTACCGGTCATAGTAATCCTCGTCTGTTTCGATGCCGGTTTTCGCCCAGACTTGGGCGACGATCACCAGCACCAAAGCCGAGATGATCGCGAAGAAGGACCAGAAGGCGGGAATCTTTTCCAACCAGGTATGAACGTGATGCGTGTCGATGGCAATCAGACTCCAGATGACGATTGCCAGCACAATTCCATAACCGCCGTGGCGTACCAACTTCGGCCGCGCTTTGAGAAATTCAATCAGGTTCACTATCATCCGATCACCGCCTTGACGAACTGCAACATGAAATTCGGGAAAATACCAATCAGCACTGAAATGGCACAGGCAATGAGTATCGGGATGAGCATACTCAAAGGCGCTTCCTTGATACCGGTAAAGGGTTCAGTCGCTGCTCTCTTGCCGAAAAAAGCGCGATAGGTGATGGGCGCGAAATAGGCGGCATTCAACATGGTACTGGTGATGAGAATCAGCAGAATGCCAATCTGATGCGCCTGGACGGAGCCGACCAGCAGATCCCATTTGGTGACGAATCCGGCCACCGGCGGCGCGCCGATCATCGACAACGAGGCTATGGCGAAGGCGGCAAAAGTAAAGGGCATGGTTTTTCCCAGGCCGTCCAATTCCGAGATGTATTTTTTGTGGGCCGCGACATAGATGGCGCCGGCGCAGAAGAACAGCGTGATTTTGGCGAAGGCGTGATTGACGATATGAATCAGTCCGCCCTCGATGCCACGGGGCGTGAGCAAGGCCACACCCATGATGATATAGGAAAGTTGGCTGACCGTTGAATAGGCGAGCCGCGCCTTGAGGTTATCTTTGCTGAGCGCGATAACCGATGCCATGATGATGGTAAAGCCGACAAAATACGCGGTGGGAATACCCAGGTTAAGGGCATCCATCGTATTGACGCCGAAGACGTACAGCATCGTCCTTGTGGTGCAGAAGACGCCAACCTTGACGACGGCAACTGCATGGAGCAGAGCGGAAACCGGAGTGGGCGCCACCATGGCTCCCGGCAGCCAGTGGTGAAATGGCATGATGCCGTTCTTCGCGAACCCGCACAGGCAGAAAATATACAAGAGGGTTACGAGAGCGTGGTTGGTGTCAGCCGGGAAAATGCCGGTTTTGATGTTGGTCGGGAAATCCAGCGTGCCGGTCAGCACATAAATGAGGATGAGCGCCGGCAACAGCAGGGCCTTGGCGGTGGTGGTCAGATAGACGATGTACTTTTGCGCGCCGCTGTAGCCTTCATCGTCCTGATGGTGGGCGACGAGCGGGTAGGTGCAGACCGAGACGATTTCATAAAACAGGTACATCGTGAACAGGTTGTCGGAAAAGGCCACGCCGATGGCGCCAAAAATGGCCAAGGCGAAACAGGCGTTGAAACGGGTCTGCGCGTGCTCATGCAGGGAGCGCATATAACCCATGGAATAGTAAACGGCTATCGTCCACAGCGAGGAGGCGACCATGGCGAAAATCATCGACATGGCGTCGGCGCGCAGCGTCACCGAGACGCCGGGCAGCAGTTGAAACATGGTCAGCTTCAAGGTCTTGCCGGCCAGAACACTTGGGATCAGCGAACAAACGATGGCCAAAAGAATGACGGAAGCGATCGAAGAAATCGCTTCGCGGCGATTCTCGTTCTTGCCGTTCAGCATCACCCCAATGGAGCCGGCAAGCGGCACCAACAGGGCGAAGAGCAGGGCGGGAGAACTGACTACTGTACTGGTGTCCATGCGTAACAGTTCCTTATCCTTGAAGTTTCGCTATATCCTGGCAATCAATAGACCTGTAGTAACGATAGATCGTGACCACGATGCTCAAACCTATCGCTGCTTCGGCGGCGGCAATGGCCATGATGAACAGTGTGAAGATCTGTCCGGTGGCCGGGTCGGGCGCGAGGAAGCGGTTGAAGGCCATAAAGTTGAGGGAAGCCGCATTGAGAATTATTTCAGCGGCAATCAACATGCCGATAAAATCACGCCTGGTGACGAAACCGTACACCCCCAAACCAAACAGCAGCGCCGCCAGCAGCAGATAGATGTTGAGGTTGTTATACAGAGTCAGAATTTCCATCAGTCCCTCCCTTCTATGGCGATAACCAGGGCGCCAAGGATGGCGATAAGCAACAGCACCGAGACCAGTTCAAACACCATGGAGTGGGTGGTCAGCAACTCTATGCCCACCTTTTTGACGCTGCCGTCATCGATTTTGGCAAATGGCAGCCATTTGGCGCTGAGCGCCAGCGTGGCCAGGCCAACGGTGACGAGAGCCGCGCAAGCAAAACCGACCGGGCCATACAGAATATTGCCGGTAAATTTTTGTTCCTTGCTCTCGGGATCGGCGAGCATGATGGCAAAGGCGATGGTGACGGCGATGGCCCCGACGTAGATCAAAATCTGCATCATCGAGACAAAGGGCGAATTGAGGAAGAAATACATCGACGCCACCCCGACGAAACAAACAATCAATCCGGCGAGGGCGCGGACAAGGCGTTTGGCGGTGACGGCGACAGTTGCCCCGACCAGGGTCGCCGCCAGCATGAGGAGAAAAATTATACCGACCAAGCCATCGGCGCTGAAAAGGGATGGAGTCATTGCCGTTTCTCCTGAAGTCGTTTGAGAAGATCGAAGTAATAGTCTTCTTTGCGCGTGCTGGCCAGATTGTATTCCTTCGAAAAATCAATCGCCTCGAAATTGCAGGACTCGACACAGCAACCGCACAAAGAACAGCGGGTGAAATCGAGCGCGTAGCGGGTAAGCGTCTTTTTCTTTTCGCCTTCCTTTTTTTCGCCCTCGATGGTGATGCAACCCGACGGGCAGGCCCGTTCACAGGCCATGCAGAGCACGCATTTCGCCGCGCCATTTTCATCCGGCACCAAATCGATGTGGCCTCGGAAGCGAGGAGGCATAGTCAGGGTCTCATAGGGGTACTCAACCGTGACCATCGGTGAGAAGAACTCCTTGAAGGAAATGCCCATTCCCACGAACAAACTCCACAAGCCTGTGAATATTTCTTGGAAATAGCGAATCATCAAAACACCTTCAGTAGTCCCGCCGTGAACAGCAGGTTAAAGAGTGACACAGGAATCAGTATCTTCCACGAAAGGTTCAACAGGCTGTAAATGGTTGTGCGCGGGAAGGTCCAGCGTATCCAGATGATGGTGGCGATCAGCACATACACTTTAATGAGGAACCACCAGACCCCTGGAAACAGGCCGAACGGGCAGGCCCAACCGCCGAGGAACAGCAGTGTCGCCAAGCAGGCTCCAACCACGATGTTGGCGTACTCCCCCATGAAAAACAGACCGAAGCCCATACTGCCATACTCGATGTGATAACCGGCGACCAGTTCGCTTTCCGCCTCGCCCAGATCAAAGGGGGCGCGGTTGGTTTCGGCGAGGGAACAGATGAAAAAAATCAGAAAGGAAAACGGCATCAACAGGTTATGGGAATTCCCCAGCAGCGGGAAGATGTTCCAATGTAAAATGTTGCCGCTCTGCTGCCGGACTATTTCCCGCAGGTCGAGGCTGCCGCTGATCATGACCACGGTAATCACGGTGATCAGCATGGGAATTTCATAGGCGACCGATTGCGACACGGCGCGGACGGCGGCCATCATCGAATATTTATTGTGTGAACTCCAACCGGCAAAGAAGAGCGACATTGCGCCCAGGGCGGCGAAACCCAACACACACAATAGCCCAATATCGATATTGTGGGCGACGAGCTTGTCACTGAAGGGGATGGTGACAAAGGCCATGACCGCGGGGAACATGGCCAGAACCGGCGCGGTGATGAAAAGCGCTTTGTCGGCGCCGCCGGGAATCAGCAACTGCTTGGCCATCAGCTTCAGACCGTCCAAGGGCGGCTGGAGCAGTCCGAAGGGCCCGTTGATGTTCGGGCCGGGCCGCCGCTGGATGCGACCGGCACCGCGGCGCTCGGCCCAGACCAGATAGGCGGCGTTCACGGCGACGAACAGCACTATGATGATGACAGCCGCAAGAACGTTGAAAAGTGTCAGACTCATAATATCCCCGCTGGTCGGTTAACGGTCAATTTCCGGGATAACCAGATCAAGGCTGCCGAAGAAGGCCATGGCGTCCATGATCATCAGGCCGCGACAGGCCTCGTCAAACAGACTCATGTTCGAATATGACGGCGACCGCAGTTTCAGGCGATACGGATTTTTCGAGCCATCACTGACCAAACGGATGCCAAAACTCCCCTTGGCGGTTTCCACCGCCTGGTAGTAATCGCCAGCCGGTGGTTTGATGATTTTCGGCGCTTTTTCCGCCATGATCGGGCCATCGGGCAATTTGTCGAGCCCCTGCTCGATGATGCGCAGCGATTGCTCGATTTCCGCCATTTTCACTTTGTAGCGGGCCATGGAATCGCCTTCCGTGAACACCGGTATGTCGAAGTCAAATTCGGGGTACAGGGAATACGGCTCGTTTTTGCGCACATCGAAATTGATTCCCGAGGCGCGGGCGACGGCGCTGGTGGCGCCGTATTTCCGGCACATCTCCGGCGACAGATAGGCATTGCCTTCGAGACGTTTGCGGAAAATGATATTGGTGGTGATAAACTTGTGATATTTTTTCAACGATTCCCGGCATCTGGGGATGAAGGCGCGGGCGCGGGCGATGAAGGTATCGTCGATGTCGTTGTACAAACCGCCGAAACGGTAATAGCAGTAGGTCAGCCGCGAACCGGTGACCGCCTCGAGCATGTCGAGGATGTACTCGCGATCCTGAAACATCATCATGATCGGCGTAAAACCACCCAAATCCATAACATAGGCGCCGACGCCAACCAGATGGGAAGCGATGCGGTTGAGTTCGACGGTGATGACGCGGATATATTCAGCGCGTTCCGGCACCTGGATGCCGCTGGCTTTTTCCACCACCAGCACATGAGCATGACAGTAACCGAGCGCCCCCAGATAATCCAAGCGGCTGAGGTTCATGAGATACTGCGGGTAGGTCTTCAGTTCACCCATCTTTTCGTGCATGCGATGGATGTAGCCGAGGACCGTTTCCGACTCGACGACATATTCGCCGTCCATCCGCATCTTGAGACGCAACACGCCATGGGTGGCGGGATGCTGCGGCCCGACGTTGAGGATGAATGTCTCATCAGGGTCTAGGCGAATGGGCGTATTCATGCCTTGAAATCCTTCAGTAAGGGATGAAAATCGGCGTCTTCCGGCAACAGCAAGGGAACAAGGTTCGGATGCCCCTCGAATACGATGCCAAAAAACTCGTGGGTTTCACGCTCATGCCAATTGGCGCCGGCATAAATCCCGCTAATGGTCGGTATCCTGGCATTGTCTCTGGGCATTCTGACGCGGATGACCACGCGGCAGGGTTCAAAGCCGTAATGACTGAAGTCGTACACCGCCTCCAACTGTTGCTCGGCTATCCAATCGACCCCGGTGATCGTTTCCAGGAAAAATTGCTGCTGATCGAGGATATTCACCGCTTCGAGCAACTGCTCCGGCGCCACCTGCGCATCGATATGATAGCCATGAACGGCATAGTCACGTTCAACGACGCCATTTACTCTCGGCGCCGGTTTGGCGGGCTTCTCAGCCTTCTTTTTGTCCCCAGCCTCTTCTTCCGGTGCCGGCGGCGGCGCTTCGACAACGGGAGCCGCTTCCGGGGCGTCGGGAAAGAGCGCGCGCAGGGCGGATAGAACATTTGTTCGGATCATACGTAGCAACCTCTATATGTTTGTTGGACACGAAATTTCCGCGTTCCGAACAGGCAGTCACAGCGTCAGCCGGCAATTGTTTCCGGATTTTGCCAACGCTTCCAGCCGGAGACTTTATGCTCCAGCTCTATAATGCCTTGCAGCAGGCCTTCCGGCCGTGGCGGGCAGCCGGGTACATAGACATCCACCGGCAGAAAAGTGTCGACGCCGAGGACGATGCTGTACTGGCCCTCAAAGGCGAACGGCCCGCCGGAGATGGCGCAATTGCCAAGCGCCATGACCCATTTCGGCTCCGGCATCTGATCATACAGGGTTTTGATCCAGGCCTGCGCTTTCTTTGTGATGGTGCCGGCGACAATCATCAGATCGGACTGTCTGGGGGAGGGGCGGAAAACCTCGGCGCCAAGCCGTGACATATCGAAACGGGCGCAGCCGGTCGCCATCATCTCAATGGCGCAGCAGGCAATGCCAAAGGTCACCGGCCAGAAGGAGTTGACCCGGCAGAGGTTGATGACCTGATCAACGACGGCGAATTGGACGATGGAGGAAGGAATTCCCTCGGTTACCGCTGGTATGTCTTTCGTTCCCACTTGAACACTCCCTTGATCCACGCATAAACTACGGCCAAAGCCAGGATGCCGACAAACATGACTATTTCGATGAAATCGCGGGCGGAGCCGGCGAAGGTCGGACTGTCGTAAACCAAAACGACTGGAAAAAGGAAGAGGACATCAACGTCGAAGGCGAGAAACATCAGGGCATAAAGATAGAAGACGACGCCGTAGCGGATCCAACTGTCGCCGATCGGATCCATGGCGCATTCGATCGGCGCTTTCGCCTTGCCGACCAACTGGCGGGTCTTCAGGGGCATCAAGAGATAAACGATGGCGATGGGGCCAAGGGCAAACGCCAGACCGCCGAGGAGGAACGAGGCGATCCAGATGATGGTGTCGCGGTAGAGAAAAGCTTCAAAGCCCATAGTCGTGCCTGTTGTTATAAGACATGCCTGATTGTTAGGGCAAGCGCGGCGTCGTACACCAAAAACTGCGGGCAAAGGTAAAGGGACGGGACAAGGCTGTCAACCACTTTTTTACTGTCAATTTCTCTGTTTCCAGAGCACCGGCTTTTCCCTTACTCCGATACTGCTATTTTATCGTGCAATCAAAGAAAATGGTTTTGTGATATATGATAAAATAGAGTATTATTTATATGTATGCCGTGCTTGTAATTTGTTTTTGATACATTTCCCCTCGCTTTCTTGTCTCATTTTCATTGTTATGACTATCACATTGCGGCAGTTGGAAATTTTCATCGCGGTGGCCGAGACGGCGCAGGTGACCAAAGCCAGCAAAAAGCTTTTCATCACGCAGTCGGCGGTCAGCATGGCTCTGGCGGAGTTGGAGAATCAGCTTGGCGGTCCTCTTTACGACCGTCATGGCCGCTCGCTGGTCTTGAATGCCCGCGGGCGTTACCTGCTGCCGCTGGCCAAAGAGATCACCGAACGGGTCAATGGCATCGAAAACACCATGACCGAGCCCAGCGATACGCTGGAAGGACAGATCGATGTGGTGGCGAGCAGTACCCTTGGCAATTATGTCCTGCCGTATCTGGTCGGCGCCTTCAAACGGGTGCATCCGCGGCTCCATATCAATTTGCTGGTCTGTAACACCAGCCAGTGCGAAAAGATGGTGCTGGAAGGCAGTTCCGACATCGGCTATGTCGAAGGCTTGCTCTCGCACAATCAAGCTTTGCAAGCGCGGCCATGGTTCCGCGACGAGCTGGTGATCCTGTGTGGACCGAATGATCCGTTGGCGCACAAGGATTTCTTTGATGTGAAGAACGATATTCACGACAAGAAATGGATCATGCGTGAGAAGGGATCGGGTACGGCGGCGATTTTCCGTGAGAAATTCAAAAATTATCTCGATGAAATCAATATCGTCATGGAGATGGGTCATCCGGAAGCAATCAAGCGGGCGGTCGAGTCCGGAGCCGGCATCGCTTGCCTGTCAAATTTATGCGTTGCCCGCGAGACCGAGCACGGCTGGATCAAGAGTCTCAAAGCAAGAGGGCTCGACATGCGGCGGCAACTGCAGATTATTTCGCGCAAAGATCAGGAGCTGTCGCCGCAACTGGTCGAATTCAGCAATCTCTGCAATATCATGTCGGTCTGCACCGAGGAAGAGCGTTCCTGCCTGTCGTCGCCCTGGCGGCTGCAATCCCTGCTGGCGCGGCATTCGGCGGGGCGGATGCGGCATTCCGGCTGAATCAGTAGAGCACCTCGCTGAGAAAGAGTCCGTATGGCGGCGCCGTTGGCCCGGCCAGTGACCGATTTCTCGCTGTCAGGATAGCCCGGAAATCTTCCACACCGATTTTCTTTTCCCCCGCCTGGAGCATGGTGCCGACGATGTTGCGCACCATGTTACGCAGGAAACCGTCGCCGGTCAGTTCAATCGACAACATATCCTGACTGTGCCGCTGGAGTTTGGCGGCGGAAAGTGTCCGCACCGCGCCACGGCCATCGGCTTTTTCTTTGTCGCGGCTGCCGCTGTTTTCAAACGAACTGAAGTCGTGGGTGCCGATGAGAGTATTCAGGCAGGATTGCATCCGTTCGTCATCGAGCGCCGCCGGCGTATGCAGGGCGTAGCGGCGGGAAAAAGGCGGCTGTACCGGAGCCGTCTGGATAAAATAGCGATAGCGTTTGCCCCGGCAGGAAAAACGGGCGTGAAAAGCGCCATCCATCTCTCTTACGCCGAAAATGCGGATGGCCGGCGGCAGCATTGAATTCAGCGATTTTTGCAGTTGGGCGCGGGAGATGGCGGAATTGGTGTGAAAATTCGCCGTCATGCCGGTGGCGTGCACGCCGGCGTCAGTGCGGCCGGCGCCATAGAGGGTCACGCTTTTCGTGGTGATGATTGCCAGGCGTTCCTCGATTTCCCCCTGGATGGTCGGGGCCGCCGCCTGGCGCTGCCAGCCCTGGTAGTCGCTGCCATCGTAGGCGATAAGCAGGCAGATATTGCGCGCCGCTTCCATCCGTGACTGGTTAGGGGAAAAAGGCGGGCGCGGTCAGCCCGCTATGTTCTGGAAATCCGCAGAGGAGATTCATATTCTGCACCGCCTGGCCGGACGCCCCCTTGACGATGTTGTCGATGGCGGTCATGACGATAATCCTGCCGGCGCGCCGGTCGAGGACGAAGCCGATGTCGCAGTAGTTGCTGCCGCGGACGTACTGGGTGGCCGGGATGCCGCCCGGCGGCAGCAGGCGGACAAAGGGCTCCCGCTTATACATGGCGGCGTACAGCCCGGCGATTTGATCGGCGCTGACTTCCTCTTTCGGGCGGGCGTAGATGGTGCTGAGGATGCCGCGCGAAACCGGCAACAGATGCGGTGTGAAGGTGATGGTTACGGCGCCGCCATGCAATTTGCCGAGTTCTTGCTCAATTTCCGGGATATGGCGATGGCTGCCGCCGACTTTATAGGGGCGAAAACCGTCGGCCACCTCGCAGTACAGTGACGAAATGACCGCGCCGCGGCCGGCGCCGGAGGTGCCGGATTTACTGTCGGCGATGATGGTCGTGGTGTCGATCATGCCGGCGCGCAAGAGGGGCGCGAGACCTAAAATGATCGAGGTCGGGTAACAGCCGGGATTGGCAATGAGCCTGGCCTTTTTTATGTCATCCCGATACAGCTCCGGCAGGCCGTAAACGGCTTCGGCCAGATAGTCGGCGGCGCTGTGCGGTTCGTACCACTGTTCATAGACGGCGGCATCGCGCAGGCGGAAATCGGCGGACAGGTCGATGAGTTTTTTGCCGGCGGCAAGGATTTCCGGCGCCACCAGCATGGCGGTTTTATGGGGGACGGCGGTGAAAATAATTTCGGCGCGCCCGCAGATCCCCGCGATATCCGGTTCCTCAAACGACAGGTCGCAGATGCCGCGCAGGCTGGGAAAGACTCCCGACATCGGCTGACCGGCGTACTGCCGCGAGGTCACCGCCACCAGTTGCGCTAAAGGATGGACGGACAGCAAACGGGCCAGTTCAACGCCGGTGTAACCCGACGCGCCGATGATCGCGACCGATACTTTTTCCGGGGAAGACATGGCGGCGCTCCTGCTGCAAGCTGAAGATTTCCTGAACGAAAACGGGGAATAGCAGACTGGCTGCTATTCCCCGCACAAAAACCGATTTGGCGCCAGCCGAAAAAGCCGTCGTCCAAAATAGGCGATACAATCAACGCTTGGAGAACTGGAATTTGGCGCGAGCCGATTTCTGTCCGTATTTCTTCCGCTCTTTGGTACGCGGGTCGCGGGTGAGAAGGCCGGCTTTTTTCAGCGCCTGCCGGTTTTCACTGTCCACTTCGAGAAGGGCGCGGGAAATACCATGGGCCAAGGCGTCAACCTGAGCGCATTTGCCGCCGCCGGACAGTGTTGCCAGCACATCGAAACGATCCGCATTTTCGGTCAGGGCGAAAGGACGGCCTATTTTGTTGAGGGTATGGAGATTGCCAAAATAGCTGGCGGTATCCATGCCGTTGACCGTGACCTTGCCGGCGCCGGGAGTCAGCCAGACCCTGGCGACGGCGCTTTTCCGTTTGCCGGTGGCGTAAAAACGGTTTTGAGCCATATGCTTCACTTCTCCGCTTGAATATCGAGGACGATGGGTTGCTGGGCGGCGTGCGGATGCTCGTCACCAGCGTATACCTTGAGTTTTTTCAACTGCGCCCGGCCCAGCCGGTTTTTGGGCAGCATTCCTTTCACCGCCAGCATCACCAGATCGGTGGGGTGTTTGACGACCAATTCCTTGGCCGCCGCCTCTTTCAGGCCGCCCATGTAGCCGGTATGACGGTAGTATTTCTTGTCCGACCATTTGTTGCCGGTCAGGCGAACCTTGTCGGCATTGGTGACGATGACGAAATCGCCGTTGTCGATGAAGGTGGAAAAGGTCGGTTTGTGCTTGCCGCGCAAACGGCTGGCGACTTCCGAAGCCAAGCGGCCCAGTACCTTGTCTTTGGCATCAACGACGTACCACTTTTTTTCAATCGACTTGACCGGCGCCAGATACGTCTTTACGCAGGTTTCCATATTTTGAACCTCTGATGGCCTTCTGAAAAAAGAAGGGTTCAGACGGTGCCGAACCCTTTCGCGAAATCTCTGGAGCGGGAAACGAGATTCGAACTCGCGACTTCAACCTTGGCAAGGTTGCACTCTACCACTGAGTTATTCCCGCATGTGGCTCACTGTGAAGCGACGGCTTTTATACCGGCCCGGTATCCGCGTGTCAACAGAAAATGCGGCAAGAGGACGTTTTTTCGAGGGCGGCGATAAAGTACGGGATAGCCGCGCCGCTATCGGGTAAAATACAAACACTTCGCCGCCGTTTTTCGTATGACTTTTACCTATCCATTCGCCATGACCGCCGATTCCTCACGTCCCCGTCAGGCCGCCATCCGGCGGACAACCGCTGAAACCGACATCTCGCTCGAACTGTTCCTCGATGGCCAGGGCCACCGGGAAATCGCCAGCGGCGTGCCCTTCCTCGACCATATGCTGACGCTGTTTGCCGTCCATGGCTTTTTCGACCTCAGCCTGCAAGCCAAGGGTGATGTCGAAATCGATGACCATCACACGGTGGAAGACATCGGCATCTGTTTGGGGCAGGTTTTCGCCAAGGCCCTGGGCGATAAGGGCGGCATCGAGCGTTACGCCTCGGTCCATGTGCCGATGGATGAAACGCTGGCTCGCGTTGCCGTCGATGTCTCGAACCGGCCCTTTCTCCACTGGCGGGTTAACATCCCTGACCAGAAAGTCGGCAATTTCGATACCGCCCTGGCCGAGGAATTCGCCCGCGCCTTCTGCCAGCACGCGGGACTGACCCTGCATGTCGATCTGCTGCACGGCAACAACAGCCATCATATCATCGAGGCGGTGTTCAAGGCTTTGGGCCGCTGTTTGCATCAGGCCACCCGGTCGCTTGCTTCCGGCGCCGTGCTTTCTTCCAAAGGTTCGCTGTAATCGTATGCCGGAAAAGGCCGCCCCGGCCCTTACCAAGCCGGCGCTGCCGCCGGACATCAACCGCAAGATCGGTCAGGCGCTGCACGACTATGGCATGATCGAAACCGGCGACCGGCTCTTGGTCGCGGTGTCCGGCGGTATCGATTCGCTGGTTTTGGCCACGGTATTGTCCTGGTGGCGGCGAAAAACGCCGGTGCGTTTCGATGTGGCCGCGATCACCATCGACCACGGCTACTGGCGGTTACAGCCGGACGTGGCCGACCCGGCGCCCGCCATCGGCGAACAGTTACGTCCCTGGGGCTTGGCCTTGCGCCGGGAAACGGACTGGGGCGATGCCGGCGCCGCCAGGTCCTGCTTCCATTGCGCCCGCGACCGCCGCAGCCAGCTCTTTGCCATCGCCCGTGACGAAGGCTATACGGCGATTTGCTTTGGCCATCACCGCGACGATCTGATCGACACCTTTTTCCTCAATCTTCTCTATGGCGGCAGTATCTCGACGATGAGGCCGAAACAGATTTTGTTTGACGGGCGGTTGAAACTGCTGCGCCCCCTCGCCTATTTGGATAAAGACGAGGTGCGGGCGATTGGCGAGCTGTGGCGCCTTACGCCGCAGCCGAACCACTGCCCGCACGCCCATGACAGCCGCCGCCAGACGGCGCGCGAGGTCGTCGCCGCCATCGAGCGATTTCAACCGGATGCCAGGCGGGCGGTGTTCGCGGCCCTGAAAAATGTCCGCGCCGAGTATATGCCGTGAAGACCGGCGCCGAATACCAAAGTAACGGGAAAAACCTTGTCAGCCGCCATTGCTTGCATTAAAAATGGCAGTATCCGTTGTGCGGTAGTATGGGCGGTTCGCGAACCGCCCATATGAATTCTTCTAGCCTTTTCGAGCAGCGGTACGCTGGTCAATGAACGGGTGGATATGAACGGCGCTCAAGACCTGTAAAACCAGATTGGAGTGTGAGAGATGTTCACCAAGTTGTACCGGGTTATGCCGTGGTAATTATGGAAAAACTGTATCTGGATGATCTGAAACCCGGCGATACCTTTGTAAGCGGTGAATACACCGTCGGTGTCGATGACATTAAAACCTTCGCGCGGCAATTCGATCCGCAGCCCTTTCATCTTGATGAGTCCGCCGCCGAAGCCAGTTTTTTTCATGGTTTGGCCGCAAGCGGCTGGCATACGGCGGCGATCACCATGCGCCTGGTGGTGGAGAGCGTGCCGTTTGCCTGTGGCATCATTGGCGCGACGGTGGAACTTTCGTGGAAGCGCCCGGTGCGGCCCGGCGAGCGGCTGCGGGTGAGGACGGTGATTGATGAGATCAGCGTTTCCCGTTCCAAGCCTGAACAAGGCATTGCCCATACGACTTCCGAAACCCG
>Ga0209629_10001925_pt1 | contig 13659 bp, 11 predicted proteins | sample TergutCu122P5_FD_187286 | JGI IMG/M metagenome (GOLD analysis project Ga0209629, IMG submission 187286) | Cubitermes ugandensis P5 segment gut microbial communities from Kakamega Forest, Kenya - Cu122 P5 (SPAdes) (version 2) | ecosystem: Host-associated > Arthropoda: Insects > Digestive system... | reverse complement strand
CGATAAAATATGTATTAAATGGAAATGTGCTCATCACAATAATTAACACTACAGGAGCGGATTTATCTGACAGCGATGTTAAAAGCTTTAAAGATGCTTTAAAATAATTACATATTTTTTTAATTTTAAAATATTAATTTGAAGGTCATTTTTACTACTGTTACTTAATATATTTAATTAAGGAATGAAATGTAAGAATTGGTTTTAATGGGTTATACTAAACATAGATTATTTTAATTTATTATACCTTTTAATTAATTCTTTTCATAAATCTTCTTTTTATTTAAAATTTGGTTTAAAATGAATTGAAGGTTTCTACTATTTTAAAAGCGAAGGTGATATTAATGGACAATTTTAGTGAAAATGATTTTTTAAATCAATTAAATACTCAAATGAGAAAATTAGAAGAAGGGGAAATTGTCAAAGGCAAAGTCTATTCAATAAGGGATGATCTCGTTATTGTCGATTTTGGATATATGAAAGATGGAGTACTAAATAAACAAGATGCTCTTTATGATACAAATTTAGATCTAAAGAATGAATTTAAAATTGGTGATGAAATTACATGTATGGTAATGGAGTTGAACGATGGTGAAGGAAATGTTCGCCTTTCTAAAAAAGAGGCTGATAATGTAGAGATTTGGAAGAGGCTTGAAGAATATAAAAATTCAAAAAAAATATTGGATGTTGTGGTTAAAAACGTAGTGAAAGGAGGTCTCATAACCTATATCGATGGTTTTAGAGCATTCATTCCCCAATCTCAACTGGGAGAAAATAGGGATTTAAATAGCTATGTTGGAAAGACCATCAGTTTAAATGTCATCGAATTTAACAAAGATAGAAATAAAATAATCCTCTCCAGAAAAGAAATTGAAGCAAATGAAAGGGAAAAGAGAGCAAAAAATGCAGCTCAAAACTTTTATACATCTCATAAACCAGGCGATGTATTTGATGGAGTTGTCGTTAAACTTCTCAATTTTGGAGCTCTTGTTGAAATTGAAAAAGACATAGTTGGACTTGTTCATATAAGTGAGATATCTGATAAAAGCATCACTAAAGTATCTGATGCTCTCGCTGTACATGATAAAGTTAAGGTTAAAATATTAGCTATGGACAATGAAACGAAAAAAATCTCTCTTACCATTAAGGATGCAGTTGAAGCACCAAAAGAAAAGATTGATAATTTTGTAGATTCAAATAGCATGTCCCAGAATCTAGGAACTCAATTAAGAGATAAGCTAAAGGATTTTAAATTTAAAAACTAGTAAAATGGAAAACCGCTGACTTTGTCAGCGGATATTTTTTTAATTTAGGAAATAGCTTGCGGAAAAATTGTGGATAAGTCTAGAAAAAAAATAACAGATCTGAGATAATAAATATAAAGAGAAGAAATAACATATATGAGATAGTAAATATTATGAGTAAAAATCGAGGTATTAAAATGAAAAAGATTAGTCGTACTAATGACTTAGCATTCAAAAAAGCTTTTACGTCCGAGGGGAATGCCGAATCGATTATTGGATTAGCAAAAGATGTATTAGGTCTTGATATCAAGGAAATATTATTTAAACAACCATACTCTATAGAATCATATATAAAGTTGGTAAACGAAAATAAACTTGCAGCATTTCAACAAACGATTAAAGATATATCTGCTAATATAATTTTAGATAATAGAAATGCTAATTTTGTAAGTGAATTACAGGTAAGAGAATCGAAAAATTTTTACGAAAGGTCATTATTCTATCCATTTGAAACATATGTCGATAATTATAAAGATGGAAAATACGGATCACTTAAACCTATTTATTCTATAAATATAATAGGGTATCCAATGTTTATGGAGGATTTAGATGGGCTAAGAATATTCGAAATGTGGGACAGATACCATGCAAAAGGCTTTCCTATAGAGTGCAAAGTTGGATATTTCGAATATAAGAAAACTAATTTTTTTACAGATAATCAGGGCTATTGGCGTGATTATTTTTTAGATAAAGAAATTAGTGACAATGCGCCAGAATATATTAAGCGTGCAGCTGAAATCGTCGATTATGCAAATTTAGAAAAGGAGGAAAAGGAAATGGTAGATTTGTTAGAAAAATTCGAAGCTGACCGAAATGCAAGAGAGGAATGGGTCAAAGATGAGGCTACAAAAGAGGGCTTTGAAGTAGGTGTAAAAGAAGGAAAAATAGTAGGCATTAAAGAAGGCATTAAAGAAGGCATTAAGGAAGGCATTAAGGAAGGCATTAAAGGTATGATAAAATTTAATATACCACTTGAAAACATTGCATCAATATATAATATGACAGTTGCACAAGTGAATGAATTACTAATCGATAGCTCTCATTCTTAGTCTCGAAAGTCTTGGCAAATAACTTGCTAAGGCTTTTACATATGATATAATTTAATTAAATTAATTAAAAAGTTGGTGATAATATTGCAAGTTGATGAGATACTAAAAAAATATAATATTAAGAATACAAGACAAAGATCAATAATTCTACAGTTTTTCTTAGGTAACGATGAACCTTGTAAAATACTCGCAATATTAGATTATGTTAAGCATGAGGGTTTAGATATGGATTTATCAACTATTTATAGGACTGTTGATAAGTTTTGTGAGCTTAATATTATAGAAAAAATATATCTTGACAGCAAAGAATACGGCTATATTTTTAAAAGAAATAACCATAAGCATGTTGTTAAATGCGTAACCTGTAAAAAAGATATAGAGATTGATTGCCCTATTGAAGAAGCTTATAGGATTTTAAAGGTGAGGGATGGAATAGAGATGAATTATCATTGCAATGAAGCATCTTTTGATGTGATATGCAAAGAATGCAGCATTAAAAACCAGAGGAGATTTTAACTATGGATAATTTACTTTTAATGGAATTAGACCCAGTTACAAAACTCTATAAAGGCGACTTAGGCTCTTTTTCTTTAAAAAACGATGAATACATAAAAAAATTCTTTTATGATGGTGAATATGTGAACCTTTATTTTGATGTCGATAAAGATGTAGAGGATTGGGAATATTCCGCTATTTATGATGTATTTCCATACGATAGATTTGAGGGTAAAGGTTTTATTGTTTCTGATATCGATGATGAATACAATCCTTCCTGGAACGTTAAAATTCAATATATTAGCGATAGAGAAAAGATGCAGGAAACTTTTAATGAACTTATGGATTTAATCCAAGATTCAATAGAATTTACTTTTAATGAAATTAAAATAAGAAAAGATGATTATACTTAAGGCTTAAATTTTACTAATTAAGCCTTAATGTTATTTCATCGTTTAATTTTGTGATCTTATTCGATTCATCCTCTATTTCCTTTTCTTTTTTCTCTTTTAAAATATTTGTCTCTTTCACTCCGCTTTTTAAGATCTCTATGGTTTTTAGGAGTGTTTCCCTATCAAAATCACCTTGATTGATAAAGGCTTTTTTTAGCTTTTCATTTAAAGAAGGGTTAGCTTCTAATACATCATCGATTTGCTTTTTAATGAGATCATCCTGCTTTGACCTTATAGATTGCTTCTTTAACGTGATTGAATTTAAAATGCATTGTTTTAATAGTGGTATTGTAGCTATATAAAATGAATCCATATTGTCTGCTATAGAATTATTGTTAAATATTACATTTTTTATCGAAACAGTCTGCTGAAGCGTTATGTTTTCAACTAATTTAAGATTATAATGCCTCTTGTCCATCATATTTTTAAAATTATCTTCAGCATTGCTTTTTACATCTATATCATCCCTGAAAAGCTCTAACGCCTTGGAATATTTTCTGATCTGAGCATAATACGCTAAGCTGTTTTGAAAAAGCTTAAATAAATTCTCATTTGATTTCTTTAAATTGTTTTGAAAGACTTTTACTTGTACTATTAAATTATTCGATTCGAAGAGTATTGGTGTGTATTTTTTGTATAATTCATCTTGAGGGATATCGGTTTCTTTTTTAGTAAATCTAGAAAGCAATCCTTTATCTTTTGGGATAAAATCTTTAGGTTCTAATTTGCTTACAAAACCTGATAATTTATCGGTTAAATCATTTATAGAAGATGTATTATCGGATCGAAGGATGTTTATAGATTTATTGCAAAACTTTGAAATCTCATTTGAAGTGCTCACACCAAATGAAAAGAGGGAATTATAGTCGTTTAATCTAAGCTGCCTACTTATAGCTTTGATCTCAGAAGATAAATTTAAACTCTCCTCAATAGAAGCTATTTCTTTATTTAAATCAAATTCCTTTATGGTTTCTAAATTGATGTTCATTTTTGCTCCTTAATTATATAGAATAGTCTCATGGTGACACCTTGAGATAAAGTGCCACCTTTGATTTTTATTTAAAGATGTTCTTAAAAAAAGATTTCTTTGGCTGAGAGTAGACTGCAGCAGAATTAAAATTTAAATTAAAATTCACTTTTGGCAATTGAAATGTATCATATGCAGAATCTTTTATAAAAGGTTCTATGTCGTTGTAGTTCGTTGGAGTGAAGATTACTATATCTGCGCCACAAGAATTCAACAGAGCTATGGTTATTGCATCGTAAATTGAAAACATTTCTTTATTTTTATGATATATGACGAGTTTAGGCACTATGAATGGAAAGTCAAACAATTCAAGCATTTTTATAACTTGTGGAGATAAATTTAACAATGTTTTTATTATCTTAAGTTGGAACTGAAGGTTATTTTCTTGCACAAATATGTGGTCTGAATTCATCAAATAATCTATTTTGTCTATTATCAGATTTTGAAGGGCTGTCTTTAAATAACCAAATCTATAATAATTATCCCTAAATAATTTATTCCTATTTATTTTATGATCGTCGATTAAATAGCTAAAATAGCTCTCATTTACGCCTATATCTATCATAGTGAAGGGAAACTTTTCCAAGAAATACAAATTCCTCGAATTAGGTGAGTTTAAGAACACCCTTAAATCTGACCAATATTCATTTATATCATTGTGAATTCCCCTTATCTTTACAAAGAGATTAGGAATATAAATATTTGTAGCATCATAGGAAAACTCTGGACGAAATCTAGCTTCCTCGTTTATCAATACTTTTACTTCTTCAAATGTGGACTTTAATGTTATAGGTCTGACTATTTTATTTTCAAATTGCCACGGTCTTAAAAGGGAGATATTGCTGTCATCGAATATAACATTTTGAACTTCCCTTTGAACCTTATAATTTTCAGTAGATTTTCTAATTGGTATAATAGATCTAGGAAAATCAAAAGGCATTGCTTTGCATTTTAATTTGATTTCTACAAAGATATCATCCTTATTCTTAAAAAGCAAAAATTCTTTCGGTAAATCATTGCTTGGACTTACATAAATTATATCTATGCCGATAGATGACGAAAAAACCAAAAAAAGCAATTCTTGGAGTTTTATATTGCCAAAGAACAAAATCTTAGGATTTGCACTAAAATTTAAATTTTTATATAGCTTTGGAAAATATTCATTTATCCAAATTATAAGCTTTATAAAAAAATTTTTAGCCTTAGTGATGTTGTTATTTTCTTCAATTTCTAAAAAAAGCCTGCAAGTTTTAACGAAACCATTTATTATAGCATTATTTAATAAAACTTCTTTAGTTTCAGGGAGGAGCCTTAAATCTAAAAATCTTTTTAAGAGTAGTTCCATGTGATTTTCATTATATGAAAGACCACTTTCGATATTCTGTACTCTGCTATACAGGTTTGAATAACTGTCAAGAGGTATGCTTGAAAAATTAATATAACCATTATCTGTAGATTTTAAGTCATTATCTAATTTAAACAGATCATTTTTATAAGCCCCTATGGAATCGTCATCTAATTCATTAACGCCTAAATACACATAAAAAAACACAGGTATTATCAAAGATGGCTTCTGAACGAATTCAATTCTGGAAGAAAGCGGTTTTAATAAGTTTTTAAATAGGTCTGTAGTGTCTTTTATGAGTATAGCTTTTAAAGAAGGTTCTTTTTCAATTTTAAGATCTTTAGTGGATTCCAGTATCTTGGGCTTAGGCATCTCATGGGGAATCTCTTTATTTGAAAATACAGGACCTAAGTCGATAAATCCCCTTTTTAAAAATTCAATTTTCTTTGTGTATTTACCATATTTATCTATAGCATCAAAATCACAATCAGAAATGCTGTTCATAAAGAGTACATCGCATCCGCACTGGGACATTAAAAGCAAAAAATATATCTCATGCTTTTTGATGTTCCCAAAATACACTATCTTAGGGATGATTTTATTGTTTAATATGAATAATTTACTTAATATATCCTTACACCATATCAATAGTTTGCAAATAAAATTCACTGCAATGCTTAAATTTAAGCTTGTTTCATTTGTATAATATAGACTTAATATTTGCTTTAATGCTGATTTTGCGATTAAATTAATATCTCTAAAATTAGTAAAGTTTAAGAGGTTCGCTGTATCTAATTTTTCTATTCCTTGATTAAAAATATCTCTGCCTTGAGTTTTTAAAATATTTATTACTTTGTTAGTATATTCAGGATTTGCGTTTACAGGTATTAAATCTATAAATCTAATGTATTTTGAGCCTAAACCTTCAAGCTTTTTATTTAAATCCTTTAATATTTCAATATAGCTTTTTTCATCACTAAACCCAATATAGCGGTAAAAATAAACAGAAGGCATATCACCTCTCTCATCGCTACTTTTAAAAATATCATTTAAAATATCATTTGATTCTTTTAAATTAATAAGAAGACTCAAAATTTCACATCCTTTAAGTTTCTTGGATTTAAAATTGGTGTGTTTCATATTTAGTTGACACTCAAGGCTTTATGATCTCATTAAAATACACTGATTTTATTAGATTTTATGATTATTATAAAAAGAAATGTGTCAACTAAATATGATCTTTTTTGAAACACCCGATTTAAAATTAAACCTATATTGGAATTATGATCTGATTTATAATAAAATTATTAAAATAAATTAAAAATTTTATTAAAATCTTTATACGTCAATGCTATCTATATTTAAATAACATTTACTCGTAAAGGCTGACCATAAGCCCATATCCCATTAGCATTGCCTTTGGGAATACTTTTCACCTATTGATGACACATATAGTTTTACCTGCCAGATGATTGACCGACAGAACCATCCCACAACTATATTCGGTGGTCAATCACGATTATATTTCATCTGCCCTTGACTCATTCGTCTAAATAGTTACAGATTTATGATTGACATTAACATTATAGAGTATTTTTCAAACGGTATCAATAGCTATTTGAAATATGCTAGCTACAACAAAATTTATTAAAATTCTGCATATATATTAATGAGCTAAACAAATATTATAACCATATTATTTTAAGAAATATTTGTCTATATGAAGCTTAGGTATTTATAGATAATTTAATGAATATTAAGCAATAACGATCATTTTATAGTATTCGTAAGAAGGGAAAATGTTGCTGGTTTTATTTAAAAATAAATATTTTAAAATTAAAAAAATAATCAACTTTCCTTCTAATCATTCATATTATAAAAATAAAGAATTTTAAATGGAGGAAATATAATGTCTAAAATTAAAAGATCTAATGTTATAAAAGAGTGGATCTTCAATGATGAAATTGAAAAAAAGAAAAGCCAGCTAAAGCTAAAGTTGTTACCAAAGAAGTTGTATTGCAGGAACGGGATTTCAGCGATAAAGCAAAGGAAGAAATTACTGAAGAAGAGGACCCTGATTTCAAAATTTAAACTGCTGATTATTTTTTTAGTTCATCAGCAGTTATTTGTATATACCTGAGTAGTAACAATATTTTTTTGTATATTTATACTTTACCAAATTTCGAATTGTATTTATTTATTTTATTTTAACCACTTGATTTTAGAAAGACCTGTTTATTTTTACTATGTCCATTAAATTAAATATTGCACATTTTTGTCAATTCCAATCTTTAAAATCATATTCCTTATGACTTGAATAACAATAAGAACGTTTAGGTGTTTCTATATAAAGCGTAATAGTAAAATTATCAGTAACTAAGTTTACTAAAAAATTTTTAAATAGCACACTTTGAACATATGAAATTACTAGTTCTTTTATTTCTTTAACTTTTTCATCAGAAATATCTTTCTTTAAATATATTTGTATATATAACATTGTTGGAGTATACGAAAATACTTCACCCTTATAAAAGTACTCACTTTGTATTTTTATTTCATCTAGTAAATTATTAAACCCCACTGGTTGGTAATAAGTAGCTTTAGCACATGACACCACAAAAAAATCAAAATTATTAATAGGATTAAAACCTTTTTATTTATTTTTATTAACACATTATTCATTCTTACACCATTAAAATAGTTTCATTTAATATAAACATGAAAATAATAGCTAAGTTTTATGCATTACTAGTTTTCTGGTTTATAGATTCCAGCACAGTATATACTATCATCATTAGATAATTTAGATTTATCTTCTGATTTTAATACTGAAAGTGTATAAAGCCCTTCATTATCCTGGTTAATTGTATCAATTGGGTAAAAAACTATTAAGAAAAAATACTTTTCATTATAAGTTATTACATTATAGTATGCTGTAACCTTTTTTGTTATATTTTGATAATTATATGTTTCTTCGACAGTTGAACTATCAGGTTCACATGAAATTATTCCCTCTTTAATGTAACTAAATAAGTAGTCTATTTTTCCATCAAGATCTACGGCTTCATTCAATGCCGATTTTGAAAATAATGCTTTTAAAGTATCTTTATCTTTATTTCTAATAGCCTCAATAACCAGTCCACTTAAAGCATTTGCTAACACATCAGAGTCAACCGCATCAAGCATTCGTGTTATAGAGTTTAGAGATAAATTCGGGTTATCAACTAAGCTTGAGTCTTGAGACAAACTCGAATTATCACTAAATGAACTCGAGTTATCGCTAATTAAACTTGAATTTTCACTAACTAAACTTGAGTTATCACTAACTAAACTTGAATTTTCACTAACTAAACTCGAGTTATCGCTAACTAAACTTGAATTTTCACTAACTAAACTCGAGTTATCGCTAACTAAACTTGAATTTTCACTAACTAAACTTGAATTTTCACTAACTAAACTTGAATTTTCACTAACTAAACTTGAATTTTCCAGTGACGTGTCTTTTAACTTTGAGTATTCTGAATTTGTAAATGAACATGAATTAAATAGGCTCAAGATAACCATTAATATCAGAAAATTTCTTAATTTTTGCATTATTATCTCCTTTCAAATTTACATCTTACCAATTATTATAGCATAAGTCATAGGAATAAATACACTAAAATATTTCCTAAAGGGACAAGAATGCCAAAAATATATGCAATAATATATCAATTAGAGAAAGTATAAATATTTATGTTTAAAAGTATTAATTAACGATTCATTATGCTATAATACCAGGTATATGATATGGTGTTATCGAGTTTAGATTAATGTTTCCATGTTAAAAAATTATGATGGTAAACAAAGGAGTGTGAATAATGCAAAAAAAGTATGGCTTAACAGATGACGAAGTTAAGGCCTCCAGAGAGAAATACGGCGCAAATCTATTGACAAAGAAAGAGACCGAGACTTTTTGGGGTAAGTATTTAGAAAATTTTCAGGATCCAATAATAAGAATATTATTAGTAGCTTTAGTTGTAGATATAGTGTTTGTAATATTTGGGAAAGCCGATTGGTATGAAGCTGTAGGAATTTTAATGGCAGTTCTCCTTGCTACATTTGTATCGACATTTTCAGAATATAGAAATGAATCTACATTTCAAAAATTGCAGGAAGAAGCATCCAGGATTAAGTGCAAAGTATATAGAAACAACGACTTAGTCGAATTACCTTTAGATGACTTAGTGGTATCAGATTGTATTCTATTACAAACTGGAGATAAAATCCCAGTGGATGGAATTCTACTTTCTGGGGATATTAAAGTAGATCAATCCACTTTAAATGGTGAGAGCAAAGAAGCGACTAAAGAAGTCATGCCTTCTGATTATGTGGATAATTCACAATCTATCGACTTTTTGAATAAATATAATCTATATAGAGGTAGTGTAGTAGTTTCCGGGGAAGCTATAATGAAGGCAAATGCAGTAGGTGACAATACAGTATATGGAAAGCTTGCAGGAGAGCTTCAAGTTGAAGAAAGAGATAGCCCATTAAAAGTGAAACTCTCTAAACTTGCAGATGGAATAAGCAAGTTTGGTTACATAGGTGGGGTTGCAATAGCTATTGCCTTCATGTTTAAAGTTATCTTTGTAGATAATCATTTTGATCCTAATTTAATTAATGGATATTTTTCTAATAATTGGGCTGGTGTATTGCAGGATATTTTAAATGCTGTAATAATAGCTGTTGTAATAATAGTAGTCGCAGTACCAGAAGGGCTCCCACTCATGATCGCAATAGTCTCATCTCTTAACATGAGAAAGATGCTAAACGATAATGTCTTGGTCAGAAAGATTGCTGGAATTGAGACTGCTGGAAGTTTAAATATATTATTTTCAGATAAAACAGGCACTATTACAAAGGGGAAGCTTGAAGTGGTAACATTTGTAGATGGTGAGCTGAATGAATATAAAAAGTTTAGCGATATTAAACAGGACATCAGGAACATGTTTAAATTATCTGCTATCTTGAACACTGGTGCTCTTATTTCAGGAGAAGGTAAGAATAGAAAGATAGTAGGAGGAAATGCTACAGAAAGATCTATCTTAGAATTCTTGAGAGAAGATAATGACTTTAATGATGCTAATATCGTAAAAGTTTGCAATATGCCTTTTAGCAGCGATAGAAAGTTATCAGCTATTCAAGTTACTGGAAAAGTGAATTTGACTTTTATAAAGGGAGCTCCGGAGAGGATATTAAAATACTGCAAATATTATTATGATGAGAAAGGAAAAAAGATACTCTTAACAAATAAAGATAAAATAGATCAAAAGATTACAGAACTATCTGAAAGAGCCATAAGGGTTCTTGCTTTTGCAACTTGTGAAGGAGATTTAAAAGAAGATAGGCTTCCTTTAGAAGATTTCACTTTAGTTGGAATAATAGGGATTAGAGATGAGGTTAGAGAAGAATCGATTTCTGCTATTAAAGAAGTTAACAGTGCTGGAGTGCAAGTTGTGATGATAACGGGTGATAGAAAAGAGACTGCTGTCGCTATAGCAAAAGATGCAGGGCTTATAACGTCAAAAGATGATATTGTATTGACTTCAGATGAGGTACATAAGCTTTCCGATGACCAATTAAAGGAAGTTTTACCTAGATTAAAAGTAGTTGCGAGGGCTCTTCCAGATGATAAATCGAGATTTGTAAGGATAGCTCAGGAAAAGAATTTGGTAGTTGGAATGACTGGAGATGGAGTAAATGATTCACCTGCACTTAAAAAATCCGATGTTGGATTTGCAATGGGGAGTGGAACTGAAGTTGCAAAAGAAGCAGGAGACATAGTTATCTTAGATGACAATTTTCTATCTATTGAGAAAGCGATACTATATGGAAGAACTATATATACCAGCATTCGAAAATTTATCGTATTTCAATTAACAATAAACGTATCTGCAGTGGGTATTTCATTTTTAGGACCACTTTTTGGAATTGATAGACCGCTTAGTATAACACAGATGCTTTGGGTTAACCTAGTTATGGATACTTTAGCTGCTATTGCTTTTGGAGGCGAACCAGCTCTTAGAAGGTTTATGGCAGAAAGACCAAAGAGAAGAGACGAAAGCATTGTCAGCAAAAAAATGTGGAGTGAGATATTGATAGATGGAGTCTTTGTCACAGCCCTTAGCTTAGTTTTCCTTTTGACGAACATCTACAGGCAAAACTTTAGATCGGCACCAAACGAGATATATGTATATACAGGTTATTTTGCTTTCTTTATATTGACTGCATTGTTTAATGCATTTAATGCAAGGACTGAGAGCTTAAATTTATTTGAGCATATACTGGAAAATAAGAACTTTATATTCATAATGTCGCTTATACTCGTTGTTCAAATACTCATGACTTATGTGGGTGGTGATGTACTCCGAACTGCCGGGCTAAATGGCAAAGAATGGCTTACCGTGATTTTACTTGCGTTTATAATAATTCCTCTGGATCTCATCAGAAAAATCGTGATGAATACAAATAAAAATTAATAAGGAGATAAATATAATATGAGCATTAACTTACAAAAAGGGCAAAGGATTGATTTGACAAAGGGAAATGCTGGGCTTTCTGAGATAATGGTTGGACTTGGCTGGGATCCTGTAGATCAAAAGGGTAGTTTATTTCACCGTGTTTATCAGATCGATTGCGATGCATCTGTTTTATTGTTAAATGAAAATGGTAAACTTAAAGATAATAGGGATGTAGTTTATTTTGGTAATTTAACTCATCCTTCAGGAAGTGTCAATCACATGGGGGATAATTTAACAGGTGAAGGAGAAGGCGATGACGAGCAGATTAAAATAAACCTAAACAAGGTACCTCAATATGTTTCAAAACTAGTCTTCGTGGTGAACATATACGATGCTTTTAATAGAAAGCAGAATTTTGGAATGATTAGAAATGCTTTTATAAGAATCGTCGATGTGAGAAATAATAAAGAGATCTTAAAATTCTCACTTACTGACGACTATTCTCAATTTACTGATGTGTTTGTAGGGGAAGTATATAGACATGATTCTGAATGGAAGTTTACAGCAATAGGTCAAGGATCTAATTATGGCTCTCTACGTGAACTTGTTAAAAAATATTATTAATTAAAGGAGGCAAAATATATGGCAATTTCGTTGACAAAAGGGCAAAAAGTTGATTTAACTAAGACAAATCCTGGCTTAACAAACGTAGTTGTTGGTTTAGGATGGGATGTAAATAAATACGATGGTGGTAATGCTTTTGATTTAGATGCTGCTGCTTTTTTACTTGGTGATGATGGGAAAGTTTTAAGCGAGAAATCTTTTGTGTATTATAACAATTTGCAAGATGAGTCGGGAGCCGTTAAGCATACAGGAGATAATTTAACCGGGGAAGGCGAAGGGGACGATGAGCAGATAATAGTAAATTTAAAGAATGTACCTGCAAATGTACATAAAATTGATTTTACTGTTACAATTTATGATGCTGAAAATAGGCATCAGAATTTTGGTCAGGTTTCAAATGCTTTCATTAGATTGGTAGATGAATCTAATAACTCAGAGCTTATAAGATATGATTTAAGTGAGGATTTTTCTATTGAGACAGCTATTGTCGTAGCAGAGCTTTATAGAAACGGTGCAGAGTGGAAATTCAATGCAATCGGCAGTGGGTTCCAGGGAGGACTTGCAGCTCTTTGTAAAAATTTTGGACTCAATGTTTAATATTTAATTAAGGGGGAAGCATTAATTATGTCTATCAATTTGCAAAAGGGTCAAAAAATTGATTTAACAAAAGGTAATCCTGGTTTAAAAAATGTAATTGTAGGTCTCGGTTGGGATACTAATAAATATAGCGGTGGATTTGACTTTGATTTAGATGCATCTGCTTTTTTGTGCAATGAAGATGGAATGGTTAAAAATGAGAATGATTTTATATTTTATAATAATTTAACTAATCCTTCAAAGTCTGTGACTCATACTGGAGA
>Ga0209629_10001924_pt1 | contig 13661 bp, 10 predicted proteins | sample TergutCu122P5_FD_187286 | JGI IMG/M metagenome (GOLD analysis project Ga0209629, IMG submission 187286) | Cubitermes ugandensis P5 segment gut microbial communities from Kakamega Forest, Kenya - Cu122 P5 (SPAdes) (version 2) | ecosystem: Host-associated > Arthropoda: Insects > Digestive system... | reverse complement strand
AGGTACGTTTTTTTGCGAAAATAAATAAATATATACTATATTTGCATACGTTTTATCAAAAACCATTTACTAAATAACACCCTATATGTTTGAAAAAAAGGTTTATATCGATCGAAGAAAACAACTGAAAAAATCGTTGCAATCCGGTATTGTATTGCTGTTGGGAAACGGAGAAGCGCCTGTTAATTATACAGGAAACGATTATTCTTTCCGGCAAGACAGTTCTTTTAGTTATTACGTAGGACTTCATTCGCCTGACTTAATTTATATCATGGACATCGACCAAGATAAAGAATACTTGTTGGGAGATGAATTAACCATTGATGATATTATTTGGATGGGAAATCTTCCGTCTTTAAAAGATCGTGCTGCTGAAGCAGGAATTGAAACCGTTTTTCCTTCGGCAAAGTTATCAACTTTGATTTCCGGAGCCGGGAAAATTCATTACTTGAAACCGTACAGATTTCGTAATCTATTATTTTTAAGCGAATTATTAAATAAAAAACCTCATGAAATAACCACCGGATTTTCGGTAGAATTAACCCAAGCGGTTATCAGCATGCGTTTAATAAAATCACCCGAAGAGATTAAAGAACTGGAAGATGCCGGTCGAACCGGTTATGCAATGCACATTGTCGCCATGAAAATGTGCCGGCCGGGCGTATCGGAAAAGGAAATTGCCGGTACTATCGAAGGATTGGCGATTGCTCAAGGCCCGGGTGTTTCTTTTCCCATTATTTTGTCGATGAACGGACAAACACTTCACAACCATGACCATAGCGGTATACTCCTATCGGGAAGGTTGATGCTGTGCGATGCCGGAGCAGAAAATCACAATCTCTACGCCTCCGATTTTACCCGAACAACTGCTGTTGGAGGAAAGTATTCCCAAAAACAAAAAGAGATTCACAACATTGTACTGAAAGCGTTGAATGATTCCATCGCAAAGGTAAAACCGGGGATTACTTACCAAAGCGTTCATCGGAATGCCTACAAAATAGTTTTTGAAGGTTTACGCGATTTGGGATTAATGAAAGGTGATACCGAAGAAGCATTGGAAGCGGGCGCTCCGGCACTGTTTATGCCTCACGGCTTAGGTCATGCATTGGGATTGGATGTGCATGATATGGAAAATTTAGGAGAAACTTTCGTAGGCTACGATGATGAAATCAAAAGAGATACCCGCTTCGGTTATAGCAGTCTTCGTTTCGGAAAGCGTTTAGAGCCGGGACACGTGTTAACAGTTGAACCGGGTATTTACTTTATTCCGCAATTAATCGAAAAATGGAAAAAAGAAAAGATAAATAAGGACTTTATTTGTTTCGATAAATTAGAAGATTATTATTCTTTGGGAGGAATCCGTTTGGAAGATGATATCGTAATTACTCCCGAGGGTTGCCGATTAGTTTATGAAAAACGTTTACCTGTAACGATCGAAGAAATAAAACAAACGGTAACAGAAAGTAATTAAAAAACAAATGATGTTCTTATGAAAGTTACTGTTTCTGTTACTAACGATCTTGTTGCGGACCAACGCGTGCATAAAGTGTGTACTACCTTGATGCAGAATAACTATGAAGTAAAACTTATCGGTCGCGAGATGCCTAAGAGCAAACCCATTCAGCGGCCTTATCCGACAAAGCGAATGAATTTACTGTTTTATCGTACCCTATTTTTTTATGCCGAATATAATATTCGTTTGTTTTTATATCTTTTATTTGATAAAACAGATATTTTTCTCTCCAACGATACCGATACCTTGCTTGCCAATTATTTTGCTTCGGTTATCCGTAAGAAACCCTTAGTTTTCGATGCCCATGAGATTTTCCCGGAAACACCCGAAATTATTGACCGTAAATGGATTAAAAAAATATGGACAAGCATTGAGGATTATATTTTCCCCCGATTGAGAAATACTTATACAGTCTGCGATTCAATTGCTGCCTATTATAATACAAAATACAAAATCAATATGCAGGTGGTCCGAAATATTCCGTTGAAAAAAGATAAACCGACTCGTCTTAGATACGGAACACCATCGCCAATTGATGCAAAAGGGAAAAAAGTGATTCTGTATCAAGGAGTCGTAAACCATGGAAGAGGTATTGAATGGATGATAGACACCATGCCTTTGCTTGAAAATTATGTATTTTATGTCATTGGTGATGGAGATGTATTAAAAGAATTAAAAGAGAAAGTAAATAAAATGCATCTAAACGATAAAGTGATTTTTACGGGACAAATTCCATTTGAAAAACTTTCGGATTATACCTGTCGAGCGGATATTGGTATTAATCTGCTTGAGAATTGGGGGTTAAGTTATTATTACTCACTTCCCAACCGTATTTTTGATTACATCCGGGAAAATGTTCCGATCTTGGCAAGCGATTTTCCCGAAATTCATAAGATCATCACACATTATAATATCGGAATGCTTGTGAATAATTTTGACCCGAAGTATATTGCAACTACAGTTAAACGCCTGACTCTAAAAGGAAAAAATCGGGCTGCTTTTGCTCTTGCCAATGAACAACTTTGTTGGGAAAACGAAGCGGTGGTTTTGTTGAAAGTAATGAAAGACGCTATTCAGTAGATAACGAACTTTCGCTGCACAACAACCCTAAGCGGTAGAAATCAAAAATCATCAGCGAAGGATTTTTACTTAACAAACAGGTTTTCATCGGACTGCGCAAGATACGAAACAAATTTGATACAAAACCCGATAAATGATGCCTTTGCAAGAATAATTTACTGCGCATCAAACGGGAATGATCGACATATTCGGGATATTTTTCACGTAATAACCGTTCAACCTTGTGAAGGTTTTTAATCCCGGCCTCTGTTTTTTTCAAAAAATCGGAAGCGTTTTCGAGACCTAAATGAATTAATGGATTGCCAATATGTTGAATAATAATACCTTGTCCTAAAAGTTCCAAACCGAAAAGCGTGTCCTCGTGTCCGTAGCCGGTTAAATCTTCGTTGAATTTTACTTTCTCAAAAAGAGTCTTATCAATCAAAAAATTGTTGGTTTGGAAACCGGAATTGGGATTTTTACATCGCTCGGATGCTGATGCACATTCTCTTTCTACACCGTATTTCCATCTCAACCGGGTCGAGTCGTTCGGTTCCCGGTCTTCATATTTCCGTCCGCCGCAACAAACGATCCGGGGTTGAAAATAGGGGATATAATTTTCGATGTATTCCGAAGAGGAAATCGCCGAATCACAATCCATGAAAAGCAAATAGGTGTATTTTGCTTCTCCGGCTAATCGATTCCGAATTTTCGACCGCCCGATATTTTCATTGATCTGAATGTAACGAACAGTTTCCAAATCTATCGCTTGATTCTTCTTCCGAAACTCTTCGTCCGAAGCATCATCCATTAATACGATTTCAAACGGATAACCGATTTTCCCGGCTTGAAGATGCAAATCACGAACCAATCGACCCACATCGTAATTATATATCGGAATACAAATACTTAACATACCGTTTTTCGCATTCGTTTTTTTAATTAACTTTGCAAAGTTAAATGGATTTAAATGAATAAACTAAAAAATCGAATAAAAAATATTCTTTGGAAATTTTGGATGGTTCGCGGAATGCAATCGATCCAATTTCCGGGTAACTCAGCAAGTAAAATAAAGCATGCGATTCGAGAAACCATTGATTGTGCTATTACACCTGAAGAAAAAATTATGATCAATGCAATCGAACAAATCCGTAAACAGTTTACGGGCAACCCGACACCGGTTACCATTCGGGATTTCGGCGCAGGCGATCCCGATAGCCGGCGATCGGAGGAAGAAATGTCCCTTGGTAGGATTTCTACAACAACTTACGGTGATATTTGTCTCGCAAGCAAACCGACGCTTTGGGCGCTTTTATTATTCAAATTGATCCGAGCAATGCAACCCGAATTGGCCATTGAATTGGGAACCTGTATAGGTATATCGGCAGCTTATCAAGCTGCTGCTCAACAACTAAACGGAAAAGGACGTTTGATTACGTTTGAAGGCTCGGAAGCCATTGCCGAATTAGCAAAAAAGAATATAGAATCACTTCATTTAAATAATGTGGAAATTCTTTGCGGAACATTCAAAGAAGTTTTACCCGGTTTTCTTATAAAAATATCCTCCACGGATTATGTTTTTATCGACGGACATCACGATGAGCAAGCAACCGTTGCGTATTTCGAACTGTTGCTTCCCCATCTCGCACCGGGCGCCATTCTCGTGTTTGACGATATTTCCTGGTCAAAGGGAATGAAGAACGCTTGGGAAAAAATCCGAAAACATAATTCCATAGCATTTACCGTGGACTTAAAAATGATGGGGATTTGTGGAATGAAATAAATCTCAAAACCATATAACTATGAATACAATTAAAACCTTACGAATTATTTTCCGGGAAATGTCCGAAAATAAAATGATTGCAGAAACGCTTGACAAACAAACCATTGTCGTAATATGCAATCCAGGTCAATTACAAGAATTAAACGATTTATCTCCGGCGCTTTCGTCCGGTATTATTTTTAATTTGCTCAATGCAACCGAAATTGCAGAGAATACGTTTGAAACTGAATTTTTGATCTTTGAACCGGATTACCTGATTGATACCAGCGCTCTATCCGAATGTTTCCGCCCTTACGGCAATCATTTTCTGAACTATACGCTTTCCCGCTTGCAACTTAAAGAAACTACTTCGTCTATTTTGTTGGGAAATACGGCAAATTTCTTTATCGACGATCGGGTGAATGAAGACGAAAATCATCCGGTAGATTTTACGACTGCATTGAAAAAGTTGTTTAAGATGTATGCATTCGAATTAACGGTTTGCAAGGATTTAAAAGACCCCGAAACGGAAGCCGAATTCTTTGATAACTGCCGTAAACATTTTAACCATATTCGATATGCCGTAACGCGATTTTTCCCTGACGCAGGAATTGATAAGGAAAAAATAGTGCTGGAACCTTCTTTCATTTCCAACGCATTAGGATTGCAAGGGCGTTTGGATATTATGCTTTGCGATTATTCGGTTTTCATTGAACTAAAATCAGGAAAAGCATCGGAAGATTTTCGCACGGGCGGTCAATTCATTCAAGCCGGAGAAAATCACTATATCCAGATGATTCTGTATTTGGCTATTCTGGAATTTAATCTTGACCTACCGGCTGATTCGATTCGTTCCTATCTTCTCTATTCCAAATATCCGGTTTTAAGTAAGGAAAGACATTCGCGAAAACGTTTACAGGAAGCATTAAGCCTGCGGAATGCAATCGTTGCCCGGGAATACAACCTTCAAAAAGCCAACGATCCGGCAGTTACATACGAATTATTAAACAAAGTTAATTCGCAGCATTTAAATACAAAATCGCTTTCAGGTAAATTCTTTGCGAATTATTTAGCGCCCGTACAGGATCGCTTCTCCATCCGGTTTTCATGCCTGAAAGAAATCGAAAAAGCATATTTTTTACGGCTATATACCTTTATTGTCAAAGAATTATGGCTTTCAAAAGCCGGAGAAAGAGACTACGAAGGAATCAAAAAAGCATCGGTTTTATGGAACGCTTCTTTCGAGGATAAATTGATTGCCGGAGAAATTTTGTATGATCTAAAAATCATTGATAATCAGGCTGCTTCTGAATCACATACAGTCGCTTTGGAAATTCCCGTTTATCCCGATTTGTATTTGCCGACCTTTCGTCCGGGTGATGCCATCGTATTATATGAAAGAAACACAGTTGTTGATACGGTAAACAACCGACAGGTTTTCCGAGGCGCTATCGAACGCCTGGAAGGAAATCGTTTGATCGTCCGCTTGCGTTACCGGCAGAAAAGCTTTCAAGTCTGGAACCCAACTTCTTTTTATGCTCTTGAACATGACTACATGGATACTAATTTTACAGCCGGGTTCAGAGCTTTGACTTGCTTTATCGAAGCGAATCAAGACCGGAAAAATTTGTTGTTAGGTGCAGGGTACAAGGTAAAAGGTGAAGAAAGCGTTATTCACTCTTCACCTTTCACCTTTCACCCGATATTCCTTTTGTTGGGTCCTCCGGGTTCGGGAAAAACTTCCATCGCTTTAAAACAAATGGTGGAGAATGAAATCAAAAAAAACAAAACCAATGTTTTGCTGTTGGCGTATACGAATCGAGCCGTTGACGAAATTTGCAAAGCGCTGATGGATATTAGCGAATCACTGCCTTTCATTCGTATAGGCAGCGAGTTGAATTGCAGCCGTGAATTCCACAAATATTTGCTGGAGAATTATTTGGAAAATTGTCAAAATCGGAAAGAAGTTTCGGAAGTGATTCAGCGCTGCCGGATTTTCGTCGGAACAGTCGCCTCCGTATGGAATAAACCGGAACTTTTTCAATTGAAACATTTTGATTTGGCTATTATCGACGAAGCAACCCAATTGCTTGAACATCATTTACTTGGTATTTTTTGTATCAAAACTGAAACCGGGAAAAATGCAGTCGATCGTTTTGTTCTGATAGGCGATCATAAGCAACTTCCTGCTATTGTACTTCAGACTAAGGAAGAAAGCCGTGTGAACGATCCACTTTTGAATGCTGCCGGAATAACCGATTTAAGCGCTTCCCTTTTTGAACGACTGTATCGTAAATATAGTTTGGAAGGTAACACATCCGCTTTTGATATCCTTTCCAAACAGGGAAGGATGCATCCCATAATTTCTGCTTTTCCTTCCAAGTGTTTTTATGAGGGACGATTGGAATCTGCCGGATTGCCGCATCAAACGGAAGAATGGCACGATCGCAGCCGAATGCTTTTTTACCCGGTGGAACCTATGAAAATTGAATTTTCCAATAAAATCAATAGCAAAGAAGCCGACACGGTTAAGGAAATCTGCAAAAAACTATACGCAGAATATGTAGAAAAAGGCGACCGGCTAAATTCGCAGAGCATTGGAATCATTACGCCTTTTCGGAATCAAATCGCATTGATTCGGAAGCAGTTGCAGGAAACCCATATTCCGGAATTAGCCGAAATCACTGTCGATACAGTCGAAAGGTTTCAAGGAAGCCAGCGCGATGTTATCATCTATTCGTTCTGTATCAAAACGGAAGAACAATTGGAATTTCTACCTAATTGGTTAGAAGAAAACGGTAATCTGATTGATCGAAAACTGAATGTAGCGTTGACTCGAGCAAGGAAACAATTGCATGTCATCGGCAACGAAAAACTATTAATGAAAAATCCGGTCTATAAGGAATTGATTGAATATATCAAGAGGCTGTCTTAAAAGTTAATTCGTTTCACTAACTACCTCTTCTTCGTCTTCTTTCGGGTCTTTTTTAACAAGGATTATGCTTAATTCATATAAAGCATAGAGTGGAAAAAAAACCAGCGACAAGGTGAAAGGATCGCCTGTCGGAGTAATAATCGCTGCTGCAATCACCAATACAACAATGGCATGACGGCGATATTGTTTAAAAAAAGAACGTTTTAAAATACCGAATTGAGATAGTAACCACGAAATCAGAGGCAATTCAAAAACCAAGCCCATAATTAAAATTAAAGAGATAAAATTGCTCAAATAAGAATCCAAAGAAACCTCGTTGCGAATGTTTTCACTCAAAGTATAGGTATAAAGAAAACGAAAGGTCATTGGATATATAACACTATAGCTGATAAAGCAACCAATAAAAAACATTACTGAGCCGAACAAAAACACCCAACGTACATTTTTCCTTTCATTCTCGTACAGCGCCGGACTGATGAATCGCCACAATTCAAACAAAATATATGGACAAATCAAAACCACGGCAAGCCACCCCGAAGTGCTTAAATGGCGAAGAAATGGAGCGGTTAATTCAAAATTGATCATTTCAACATGAATTTGATTATCACAGAAATCAGGAAGAAATGTATATTTATGACTTAGCTCACACAAAGCTCGATAAAGGAAAAAATCCGGTTTTGTAGGTCCCATGATGATCGTATCAAAGAACCATGGCATAATGAAAAACGCACCTATTGCAAATATGACCAATGCAATAATAATCCTGAACAACATCCAACGGAGTTCTTCCAGGTGATCCCAGAAAGACATTTCCTGAGAGCTCATCCCTCAATTCTAGAAAGATTGATTTTACTTTGAGGAATCTTCCGAATTGACGTCATTTTCAATTTCTTTCAATCCGTCTTTAAATCCTCTGACCCCTTTACCGATGCCTTTCATCAGTTCAGGAATTTTCTTACCTCCGAAAAGTAAAAGAACTACAACCAAAATAATTACCCACTCCATTCCTTGGGGCATAAATAATAACAATATAGTCAATAAACTTTGCATCGCATGGATGATTAAAATGTAAAACAAAAAAACCTTACCGAATTAACAGTATTCGAGCGGCAAATTTAATTAATTTTCTTGAAAAAAGATGTTAAATCGATAAATATCTTCAATTATTTTTTTCATGTTTATTTTTTGAATACGTAACACTTTCGATTTCAAACCCAAACCGGTATTATGGTAAAGATATGAAATCCGACTCTTTGGAAGTCTTGGAAATTTCTTATAAGTTTGCATCATTTTTCAAAATAAATATGAGATGAAAGCATACGTATTCCCCGGACAAGGAGCGCAATATACGGGCATGGGAAAAGAACTGTATGAAAAATCGCCGCTTGCTCGCAAATTGTTCGAAGAAGCTAATGAAATCTTGGGGTTTCGCATTACCGATATCATGTTTGAAGGAAATGATGAAGAACTTCGTCAAACAAACGTTACCCAACCGGCTATTTTCCTTCATTCGATCATCTTAATCAAATTGTTAGAAAAACAATTTCAAGCTGATATGGTAGCCGGACATTCGCTGGGTGAATTTTCAGCTTTAGTCGCCGCTAATGTACTCTCGTATGAAGAGGGTTTACGATTGGTTTATCAACGTGCTTCAGCTATGCAAAAAGCCGGAGAAATTCAAGAAGGAACCATGGCGGCTATTCTTAATTTACCGGACGAAACCGTAGAAAAAATTTGCGCAGGAATTGATGAAATCGTAGTTCCGGCTAACTACAATTGCCCCGGTCAAATTGTTATATCCGGCACCATTAAAGGAATTGATTTAGCTTGTGAACAACTACTTGCCGCAGGAGCAAAGCGTGCGTTAAAATTAAAAGTAGGCGGAGCTTTTCATTCGCCATTGATGGAACCTGCAGGAGAAGAATTAAAAAAAGCCATTAAAGCCATCTCATTTAAAACCCCGGATTTCCCTATCTATCAAAATGTCAGCGCTCAAGGAGAAATCAATCCCGATATAATTAAAGCTCATTTAATCGCTCAATTAACTGCTCCTGTTCGATGGACACAATCCATTCAAAACATGATTGCAGCAGGCGCAGACGAATTCACGGAATGCGGTCCCGGTAATGTTTTACAGGGTTTGATAAAGAAAATCGATTCATCGGTACAAACACAAGGTATTTCATAATCCAAAATCTTTTCCCAATCGAAACATTTTTTGTACTTTTGCATGGCAAAAGCCCACTGCAAATCTAATAAAATAATATATGAATAATTCAAAAGAAAAACTTTTTTCTGAATTTCCGCCGGTCTCCACCGAACAGTGGATGGATCAGATTATTGCTGATCTCAAAGGCGCTGATTTCGAAAAGAAATTGGTTTGGAAAACCAACGAAGGATTCGATGTTCGTCCGTTTTATCGTTCGGAAGATATCGAAAAACTAAAAACGATTGAATCACTGCCCGGAAAATTTCCATACATTCGCGGAACGAAGGAAGACAATAACTGGTTTGTTCGTCAGGACATTGAAGTAGAAAATATCGCGGAAGCCAATGCAAAAGCATTGACTATCTTAAATAAAGGTGTAACTTCGCTCGGATTCAGAATTGACAGGGAAGACGTGAGCAAAGAAAACATCGCAATTCTACTAAAGGAAATTGTTCCTGAAGCTGTTGAACTGAATTTTACGACTTGCAGTTTACATTCTGCTCGACTAATGCGGATTTTGGTTGATTATTTCAAAGAAAAAAATTGCGATATGACCAACATTCGCGGTTCTGTCAATTTGGATTTTGTAGGGCGAGTCATAAGAAAAGGAGTTGAACGGGAAGAATGGATTACGCAAATGGTCGAGGCAGTCAAAGCCGCTGCCGAACTTCGTCATTTCAAAGCGATTGTCGTTAATGCTTATTTGTTCAACAATGCCGGTTCGTTCATCACACAGGAATTGGGATATGCTTTGGCTTGGGGAAACGAATTGTTGAATCGCTTAGTTGAAGCGGGAATCGATCCAACTCTTGCCGCTAAAAAAATCAAATTCAATTTCGGTATCGGCTCGAATTATTTCTTGGAAATTGCCAAATTCCGTGCAGCTCGCCGACTTTGGGCTGAAATCGTAAATGCTTACAAACCAACATGCAATCATGATTGTCCGAACCAAGGACCCAATAACGAATGTCGTTGCGCCGCAAAGATGAATATTTTTGCACAAACTTCTTCATTCAATCAAACCATTTTCGACCCATACGTCAATTTGTTGCGCACGCAAACGGAAGCCATGTCGGCAGGTATTGCAGGCGTCGATTCGCTGTTGGTTACTCCCTTCGACGAATCATTCAAAACATCGGACGAATTTTCGGAACGTATTGCCCGCAACCAACAATTGTTGCTGAAAGAAGAATCACATTTCGATAAAGTGGTCGATGCTTCCGGCGGCTCTTATTATATTGAATCGCTTACTCAATCGATTGCTCAAGAAGCGTGGAAAATATTCTTAGAAGCGGAAGAAAAAGGATTCTACCAATCAGTAGTAGCCGGAGAAATTCAAGCTGCAGTCAATGCAAGCGCAGAAAAACGCTTCAAAGCCGTAGCACAACGCCGTGAAATTCTTTTGGGAACCAATCAATATCCAAACTCTAATGAAAAAGCACCCCTAAATCTCCTAAAGGGGACTTCATGGGATACATGTTCCGTAGAAAACAAAAGCCCCCTTCAGGGGGTTGGGGGTTTAAACACCAAGCGTTTAGCCGAAGATTTTGAAGCCTTGCGCTTAGCCACCGAACGTTCCGGAAAAGAAGTAAAAGCCTTCATGCTGACTATTGGTAATTTAGCGATGCGTTTGGCACGTTCGCAATTCTCTTCCAATTTTTTAGCCTGTGCAGGATATAAAATTATCGATAATCTCGGATTTGAAACGGTGGCGCAAGGTGTAGAAGCAGCCCGAAAAGCCGGCGCAGATATTATTGTCCTCTGTTCAAGCGACGATGAATATGCTGTTTACGCTCCGGAAGCACACAAACTGATCGGCAATAAGGAACTTCTGATTATAGCAGGCGCTCCCGCTTGTATGGAAGAATTGAAAGCGCAAGGAATTACGAATTTTATCAATGTAAAGAGCAATGTGTTGGAGACCTTGCAGGAATTAAATGAGAAAATATTAAAATAGACAAGAGATTAAAAGATAAAAGAAGATAGATAAAGATTATTAGACAAAAAGACGATAATTTATGCATAATTTTAAGAAGTTAAATATTTGGATTAAATCAATTGCTTTGGTAAAAGAAGTTTATGTAATAACTAATAAATTTCCAAAAACGGAGCAATACGGTTTAACTTCTCAGATACAACGTGCTGCTATTTCTATCCCTGCAAATATTGCAGAAGGGTCAGCTAAAAGCAGTAACAAAGATTTTACTCGTTTCTTAGAGTTTTCTTTGGGTTCTATTTGTGAATTAGAAACGTTGGCAATTATTGCTAAAGAATTGAATTATATCAATGAGGAAACTTTTACTTCTATTGATAAACAAATTCAGGAAGTAGAATTAATGATTAAAAGTTTCATTTCTCAATTACCCTTAAAATTCAATGTCTAATTATCTAACAATCTATGTCTGTCTTCTATTATCTTTCAATCTAACATCTTAAAAAATAAACAATATGAACCCCAATTTCAAAAACATCAATATTAAGGAAGGCTTTATCGACACAAAAGTTGCCGAAAAAGCTGACAAAATGCAAACCGAATGGATCACTCCCGAACAAATCGCAGTGAAACCGGTTTATACCAAAGAAGATTTGGAAGGCATGGAACACTTGGAATATGCCGCCGGAATCCCTCCTTTCCTGAGAGGTCCCTATTCTACCATGTATATTCAGCGTCCGTGGACGATTCGCCAATATGCCGGATTTTCCACTGCCGAAGAATCCAATGCCTTTTATCGTCGGAATCTGGCGGCAGGACAAAAAGGTCTTTCGGTCGCTTTCGACTTAGCTACCCATCGCGGATATGATGCCGATCATCCACGTGTGGTGGGCGATGTGGGTAAAGCCGGCGTTTCCATCTGCTCAGTAGAAGATATGAAAGTTCTGTTCGATGGCATTCCGCTGAAAGATATGTCAGTTTCTATGACTATGAACGGTGCGGTACTCCCGATTCTGGCTTTTTATATCAATGCCGCTTTGGAACAGGGCGCTAAGTTGGATGAACTTAACGGAACCATTCAGAACGACATCCTGAAAGAATTTATGGTTCGGAATACCTATATCTATCCACCCGGCTTTTCGATGCGCATCATTGCCGACATTTTTGAATATACTTCACAAAAAATGCCGAAATTCAATTCAATATCTATTTCGGGCTATCACATGCAGGAAGCGGGTGCAACCGCCGATATCGAACTGGCTTATACGCTTGCCGACGGAATGGAATATGTGAAAGCAGGAATCGAAGCGGGAATTCCGGTCGATGTATTTGCTCCTCGCCTGTCGTTCTTTTGGGCAATCGGAATGAATCATTTTATGGAAATTGCCAAGATGCGCGCCGCCCGTCTGTTGTGGGCGAAAATATTAAAAGACTTCGGCGCTAAAAATCCGAAATCACTGGCGCTCAGGACACACTGTCAAACTTCGGGATGGTCGCTCACCGAACAGGATCCGTTCAACAACGTAGGACGTACCTGCATTGAAGCGATGGCTTCCGCTTTGGGACATACGCAATCATTACATACAAATGCTTTGGATGAGGCAATTGCTTTGCCGACCGATTTTTCGGCGCGTATTGCACGCAATACCCAAATTTACATTCAGGAAGAAACGCAAATCTGCAAAGAAGTCGATCCTTGGGCAGGTTCGTATTATGTAGAAACGCTGACGAAGGAAATAGCCGATAAAGCTTGGAAGCTGATCCGAGAAGTTCAAGAACTCGGCGGAATGGCGAAAGCCATCGAAACGGGAATTCCGAAAATGCGCATTGAAGAAGCATCCGCACGGACGCAAGCGCGTATCGACTCGGGAAATCAAACCATTATCGGGATCAATAAATATCGCTTGGAAAAAGAAGATCCGATCGATATTCTCGAAGTAGATAATACAGCCGTTCGTAAACAGCAAATCGAAGGTTTGAATAAATTGAAATCAAACCGCGACAACGCCGCAGTCAAAAAAGCGCTGGAAGCGATTACGCATTGTGCAAAAACCGGCAAAGGAAACTTGTTGGATTTGGCGGTACAGGCGGCTCAAGTTCGTGCAACATTGGGTGAAATCTCTGATGCTTGCGAAGAAGTTTGTGGAAGATATAAAGCAATAATTAGAACTATTTCAGGCGTGTATTCAACAGAAACAAAAGGCGATGATACGTTCAAAAAAGCATGCGGACTCGCCGAAAAATTTGCAA
>Ga0209629_10001923_pt1 | contig 13661 bp, 5 predicted proteins | sample TergutCu122P5_FD_187286 | JGI IMG/M metagenome (GOLD analysis project Ga0209629, IMG submission 187286) | Cubitermes ugandensis P5 segment gut microbial communities from Kakamega Forest, Kenya - Cu122 P5 (SPAdes) (version 2) | ecosystem: Host-associated > Arthropoda: Insects > Digestive system >... | reverse complement strand
CGTACAAACATTATATATATATATATATATATATATATATACAGCGTATGACCGATTGGCCTACATACGAAAATTTAAAAAGTCCGAACATGTTATAAGGCAGCCTACAATAGAAATTTTATTAGAGTATTCTTAATGTTTTCGGCTGTAAAATACGCACACTGACAAATCCGTAGGAACTGCGCTTCCACCCTTACGTATTTGTGTGACTACAAGCCGTGACTTTATGGTGCACGATAGCATAACGCTGGCAAGTGGGGACAAAGATTTTCAAGAATATGCTGCTTCTGTCGTCAGGGTTATAATATTACGGTAATCTACAATGTTAAGGCGCTCAGTTTTGTACATATGTACCAACATTTCGGTAGAGCCTTGTGCTTTGTTTGCAGTGTAAATATGGACATTTCCGGTTTCTGCTGCGGTGTAGTTCAAGCCGTCCCTCTCCTGGAAGGCTGGAAGTTGGTTTGCCGACGTTTTGTGAAATATATCGGTCCCACCTTCAAGGGTAAATTAGTCCAAGAAATTCTTGACCCTTGAAGATGGCACCGCTAGATTCTCCCGAAATGCCAGTGACTAATTACTAGCATACGACTCGTAACAGCCCAAAAGAGGGATGGCCTATTTCGGTGTACCTCGTTAGGAAGCACATTCCTTCGAAATGTTACTATGCATCAACCAAATTATACAGCATTACATTGCAAGAGATCAAATGAACTGCCATGAGCACACAATTCACAAATTCATGTTTATAAATTTTCATTATCCTCTTGCCACCTACCAACTGCCTAGCCACCAGGATCGACCGTATCAATACAGCCTCTAGAGATCATGCAGAAAAATGTAATATAAAATTTCACAATCGCTTCGGCAGATAAGGCGGCCTGTTGGAATTACTTAAAACAGTCACACATGAATGGGGCGGTATGTGACACGGTTTAAATTGATGACGGTTTTGGTGTGTGTGTGGGGGGGGGAAGGGGGGTGAGTGGGGGGGTAGTGGGTCGGGGGTTACGGCACGAAGAAAACTTACACCATGCAATGTCGCACAGATCCGACGTCACTTCAAAGACATGCCGCCCTTTGATTGGAATATACAATTAAAGGGATGATCCAAAAGAGTCCCCACTGCATATCATTACAACCCTTTCGATATACTTTGGCAACTCAAAACGGAAATTATCGCTAACGATTGGAAATTCACTTTGTACCACGCTGAAGGGACATAAAATCGATCGTAAATACACAGACAGCCACATTGAAGTATTTATGGCTCGTGACTCCTGACCTCATTCTCCGTTACAAATGCTTTATTTCGGTTTTTGGTAAAAGGAGAATTAGTACTTAACAAATCTGTTTACGAAGCACACTACACTGCAGACATAAAGAATAAGACAGAGTCCCAAGCACGGTAACTCAAGACATGCATCGTATTTCGTGCTCTTTATCAAATATTATTCGCAGTCGAGCAAGGCATATCAGATGGACGGAAGATTTAAAACTCACGGGGAAAGTGGAAAAATCGTATAAAAGTATGATATCAACAAAGAGGCAACACTTTTATAAACTGGAAAAATGATAATCAGTTGTAATTAAGTACAGATGTGGAAGAAGGCTGCCGTCTTCTGTTGTAAGTTCATATCTTTGAATTCACCACAATACAAAAAAACCTGTCCTGTAAGAAACCTGATTAAGATTTGAGTTGACTACCTGCCACACAGAAGTATGACACGTTATTGCTGCGGTTAGTGAGCGTCGTTAAACAACACAACCACAACTCACACGTTCAGGCGACGCTACAATGTTTTTAAACTTTCCATGCTGAGATTTTCATTGTTTAATAAAAAATCAGTTTGCGGGTGCTCCAGATTATAAGATAGAAAGCCCAGGAATGCAACAGAAATTTTTTCTTTATAAATACCACAAAAATGGAGGAAAATGGGGATCATTCCTTACACCTCGTTCTCATTTAACTATTTCGTAAAAGTCTTAAAAGTAATACCTTTAACTCTTAACTAAACCTTACACAAATATTAAAGGAAACACCGATAATTAATATTTTGGAAAAATAAAAAATGATAGAAAACATTACTACAATGATGACTTTCACTTTTCAGGAGTAAGTCCATCCCTGGGCGAGATAACAAAACAAAGGTCTGACACTTTATCAAGTTTTATATTGAAACTCTGCAGCCAAGAGGAATTTTCAACCCCACACAGAAGCCCAAAGCGATGTGTTGTCATGAATCGAATTCCCCGTCCCCCACAAATACCCTCTACTCGGCACAGGATTAGGGGATTACTCGAAATCAAGTCAAAAGAAGAATGCTGTAAAAAGATAGCAGTAGGGAGGGAGGGTGAGGAAATGTACATTACAGTATATGGTCGGTAGAAATGATTTGCATTCTTGATGGACGGGATTGTGTTTGTGTTTACGAATGCGTATGTGGAGTGATGGCAGGGGCTGACGTCATCAGATTCGAATTGCTTAGTTTATTTTTTGAATAACCATCAAGTAGAATGTGCAAGCAACAGATTTTGACTTACATTGCTTTACTTATATTTCTGGTTATGGGAAAGAATTTGGTAAATGCAATGATAGGAAAGGGTGCTGTAGCGAAGTATGGATTCTAAATCATAGAACTTCAGTTACAGGACGGAGTGCTGTAGCGAAGTGTGAATTAGAGATTTTCCAGCTTCAGCGACAGAAGAATTTGCTGTAGAGAAATATAAACCCTAAACCACACTACTTAAGAAATCAACCAAAAATGAATATTTGGAGTAACAGCCGAACAAGGACGGACCGCGAGATTTTTGTTTGCGCGGTATCAGTTCACATCCCAGAAGTACCGAATCTTCAGCGACATCACTGTCAGCAACCTCATATCGCGTAGTATCTATGAAGAATTTTGTCTGTGGGATATGAAATTTTGCAGTCTGTCACATCTCTACTGACGCTTCCTAGGGTTCAACACCCACCACTGCTTACTAGTGCTACCGGCTTTCTTTTGGATTCTTGACCTGTGAAGATGGGACCGATGGGTTGTCCCGAAACTTCGGTAAGCAATTACCACTACACTCTGCCTAATGTAATTTTATTACACAGTATAAGTTTTCAACCTTCTTGTTATTTATTTAGTTTTATTCAATGATTGCGTCAGTATCTCGGAATATAGACTGCAGACTATCAAATAAAAGTAAGGCCGGTGAATACAGCCAGAAATAATGTGAAAAGAGGCAGCCGTAGCCTAATTTGATGTACAATTTCTTAATTTTCTTGGCAGGAGAGATTAAAATCACGCAATAGCACAGTCGAGTATCAGGTACCTGACGTTCTGTTACAGGAGCTCCTACTGGTGATGGTGTTGGTAGTATTAGTTGTGGTGGTCGTGGTGGTGGTAATAATAATATTAATGAGTAGTAGAAATAGTAGTTTCACGAGAAACAATAAACAGGTTTCAACGACAAACACCACATATATGTATGGGCTTTCAAGCACGTCTAATGTGTAGTTACTAACTCGCAAATTCGTAAAATAATTATTTTCAATTATAATTTTTTCTCCTTACATCCGCAGGTTTAAATGACTATCACGACAAGTACATTTTCATTTTCCAAACTTGTTTAATGTTTAGTTATGTAAATCAGAAGACTGTGGTATAATTATTTCCAATTACACAATTATTTCCAATTACAGTATTTTCTCCAGGTATACATGTTTGTTTACTAATAAGCAATAAATTATGATTTTAAGTAAGGAAGAATATTTTCGAATTACACGGTGTTTGTACAGATGTTTTACTCCTATCTTGTTAACACTTGCTGCTAATTATTAATTCAATATGCAGTAAAATAATATAATTTTCGAGTTCATCAGTTCTGCTAAAATACAGCATATAGAAACGAATTACGAATTTGAAGCTGTGTGCGATTTGTATTTAACAGTAAAAAGGTAAATTTCAACACTGCGATTACGTGCCTTAATTAAGCAGCTGCTACGTGGGAACTTAACTGAAATGTAAATTTTGAATACAAACCTTGTACAAATATTGAAAGTTGATTGGTCGTCCAATCGAAACAATGGGCATGGCTGTCCGCATGTGAATTGGCCAGAATGGCCAGTCCTCGTGATATGCATCACGGAGAGTTCATCTGATGCTTTATGAACACACCAGCAAACAACTGGATAACGAATTGGCCATTACATCCTAACAAACGCCATTTTCAACATGGAATAGCCATTTTTGAGGAAATGTAACGGTTTCCGAGGAGGTAATTTTCTTGTTTCTTTCTCTGAATGGGTTACAAAACAGATCCAGTAGAAAAGCATATGAAAAAAAAATTAAGCATGCCGCATGATCCCGTTTTATGGACTAACTGAATATGGAAGAAAGAAAGCAACTTATGCAAATTATCTGTAAAACCTGTAGGTCTTATTAGTTTAGAAAGTGAAAAGGCTAATTGCCATCAATAGGAAATTTTCATTTCGTGTTTTATTTGAATTTTTGTAGGTTGGCGTTCATTTTAAATTAATTTTACAAATGCTGATTTGGTTTAGTTCAGCACAGCGTTAGTACCTCATGCAAGATGGCATGATGCTGAATGTATTCAACGTATGAATGGCATTTCTTTTTCTGCCCATACCCAAGTGATTCAATCGTTCCAATATATATATATATATATATATATATATATATATATATATATATAAAAGGTCCACTGCTTAAACACAATTACGTTATTCAGCATAATGTCAAATTAAGGGGGACCGAACCGCCTTGAGATAGGCAAGAACAGGTCTTCATGATAGAACCCCATAAAGTTAGTGACTGTTGCTGTAGTGGTGAACATGACGACAATTATAATGATAATGATAATGATGATGACGACGGTGACGATAAGCATGCTGATATTGACTACCAAAGCTTCTTTGTTTAATGAAACAAACGAAGCTCAAAAAGGAAACTTGAAAGACAAGTTTCAGTAGGCCTATAGATTTTAATATTTAACTTTAAATCAAATATGCTGAATAATTTTTCATAAGGACTGGCAGATTGGCAGACATGTGAATTCCAAAATATGCCTTTATTTATTCACTTTGAATACGGAATTAAAGAAAATAACACAGCATAAGAATTTTTCTTACTTATGTGTATAGGGGCGCGTTTTCAGGAGACTGATACCTTTCAGTCATGTTTAGCCATCATAGGCTAGAAGGTAAACGAAATAGTATTATGAAATTCGTCCTTTACTACCGCACAAAAATACACCGCGTCTAGTTTACACCAATCAATTCATTATTACTTGCTCAGGAAGTAATCGCTGTTTGTTGCGTTAATCATAAGAAACACAAGATTAAGAACTGTGAGTGTTGAAGCAGGCCGTATATTTTGCAATCGCTGTGCTTGAATGGCGAAGGACTTGTTCACACCTTCCGGTTTTCGACCGGTCGGCAACCGACAGTCCGGGCGAGAGCACAACTTGGAACTTTAATAACGTCGCCGTTTCTAACTGGCCGGTCGAACGACCAAGAACGCTGTGTCCAAGCAGTCGTGCATGCACAGTGATCTGCAATGGATCGTAATTCAATTATTGCTCTGTTCCTTTGTACCGTCGTCGTAGGTGTAGATGTAACAGGTTGCACTGAGTTCATCCAATAATTAAAAAAATAGAAAAATTAGGTGCCTCTGACTAAACTATTTGACGAACTAAGAGATGACGCAAAAAAGTTTTTAAAATATTTTCGAACGTCAGTTTCATTTTTCGACGGGTTGCATCGACAAATGAAGGAGAGTCTTCAGCGTCGTAACAGTAAAATGAGGAACTGCATTCAACCTGCAGAAATGTTGGCTGTTGCAGTCAGGTAAGTAATGTTTGTTTGTGCTTTAAAGAAAAATTTGATTATTAAATTTAAGGAAAGAAGATTCTTGGGAGAAAGTATTCATATTATCTCTATTTTGTTCAACTTAGTAATCGGAGACTCCTCCATATTATCCACCGATAAACTGTGGGCTGTTTGCCTTTTATTGATCAGTTTCGATAGGAATCTAAGTTGATCGCTGTACAAATATTTTCTAGCTTTTGAATACCCTGCTTCGGACTTCGTTGTTCTTTTTGTTTCTTACATGACTTTAGGTAGCAGTCTTGGATGTTTCCCTACCTTTTCATTATTTAGTTACCTAAAAAGACAAAATAACATGACTACAATCAGAAGTTAGGGACTGGAGTGTGTTTTAATGACAGTGACCAAGACAGTTGTTAGTTACGGAATTCTTTTTTCAGGACATATAGCGAGTGGCTGCAGTTTTCATAACTTACATTTCTCTTATCGGATTGGTATCTCAACAGCAAGCAAGATAGTCAGAGCAGTATGTCTCAGTATTTGGTCTCTCATGCGTCCACAATGTATTTCCAAACCTACAAAAAGAGCAGTGGGGATTGACTACTTTGGAGTTTGAAAAAAGGGCAAATTTCCTGCATTACTTAGGGGCCGTCGATCGGAAACATAATTGAGTAATCAAACCGTAAAACAGTGGCTCGGTGTTCTATAATTACAAGGATTACTTTTTCAGTCGTATTAATGGCCGTGGCAGACACTAACTACCGCTATCTGCACGTTGGCATTGGTAGTTACGGAAAAGACTGTGATTCTACCATTTTTAAACGATCTACCCTATGGACAAAAATTCAGACAAATATGCTGAAATTACCCAGTGAAAGACCTCTTGAGGGACAGAAGGCCCTGATGTACCACACTTCTTGGTAGGAGAGGAGAGCTTTGTGCTAAACAGAAATATACTTCGACCTTTTGGTGGATCTAACCTGAGTGTTAACAACAATGTGTACAAATATCGCTTGTGCAAATTGTGAAGTTATGGGCAATGTGCTTTTGGAATTTTGAGCAATAAATGGAGAATTTTCCAGCGACCGCTTAATGTCAATCCTGCGTTTGCAGTGGACATTGTTAAGGCCTGTGTTTTTCTACACAATTTTGTTCGTCAGAGAGATGGTTATAAGTCGAGGACGCTATGACAGTGACTGGTCTTGAGGATGTACCTGATGGAAATTAGTACATATGGGGTTAACAGCGAACAATGTAAGGAATAGAGTAGCTGATTATTTTCTAACAAATACTGGAGCTTTCCCTTGGCAAATGTAAAAAAAAAAAAATATGAACAGTAAAATACATATAAATTTAAAAAAGGTAAATTTGTGTGAATTTCGGTAGCTGTGTTCAATAAATTATGGAAATATTCAACAAAAACGTTTTTTATCATCTACCAGAGCTTCTCAGTCTTCTTGAAGACAAATACAAACTTCTGTCCATGCCTTTTTCGTTTCGTTCTTCTCTTTATACATATCATCCGTCTTGTCCCACAACACCGGCCTGGCCTCCACCAGAGATATTGACAATTCTATGTCGAAATCAAAATCGCCCGTATTCACTGCTGAAAGACTAATATTTCAGTAATCTACTGATGTTGCAGTGGAAGGTGATTGCTCGGATACAGCCGGGTAAAAACCGGAGTGTGTGAACGTGTCTAAAGGCAACACTTGCACCATTGTTGACTCAGCTACCGGCCGTCTTCGGCTACTACCCGGCAGCCGGCCGGTATATTCCTGGCCGGCCAAACGACCGGGTTGTGGGAATAGGTCTATGCTTTTCCCTCTTCCACTTCTTTGTCCGGCGATAATCGGAACCTGCTGGCCGGTCTAAAACCAGAACGTGTGAAAGAGGCCGAAGAACTCACCATAAAATGCGTATGCACGTACCAATACAACACCTGCAGTCAGTAAGACACGGAGGCGGAAAACAGTTGTGCCCGTAATCAGAATTTAACTTCACAACACTAGCGCTCCGTGCGACTTAATTTGAATCAATTTGTTGGGAAACAAACTGAATACACACACTTTTCCCATCAGTTGTTTTGGGCTCAAATAACTACAAGATTCCAAGAGTTATCTCTTGTCAGGCCTGTGCCAAGTCCACTTCCCCTTTGACCCAGGAACAGGTATTTACATGATAACGTTAACTTTCTACACAGGCTTTCATTTATTTAATTACTTTCTCAGTCTGTCACCAGATAGCAAGGCACGAATGGACCGGCTATTGTCATGAAGGGATACAAAAGAAAACTGAGTTTTCTGTCGCGACAGACGGCGTAAGTAATAGAGTCGGCTCTTACACGATTCCTTCCTATCTTTCCTAGTGGTGCAGACTAAATGTCCTGTTTTCCTTACACTCTGTGAAATTAGCGAGAGATAACGCCACAGATCCGTTTTTCTGAACACACCCATGTTTAGAAGAGTTTGTAAACTGAGATGCGAGGTTGTGACGGCCGTAACTGTATAAAACACTGTCCTCTGGGATGTGGCGCCTAACACTCTGGTAGAAGTTTACCGTAAAGACGGAGCGCCCTCTAAAATTTGAGTTTACATCACGGTACACGGCGTCGCATCCCAGACAACAGTATATCAGGCCTATTAAGTGTACACACTGTAGGTAACTCAACAGCATCTGAAATCACGTCAGCGCCTTATGATTCTGACTTCAGGGTCCTTGTTTAGAGCACCGGGACGTAAGATTACCTTTAGGCATTACCGTCATACCTGGACTTGTTTACAGACAACTACTGCCCAGGGTCACCTGTCTCGAAATTTCCGTCGATTTTTATGGTTCTTTCCGTTGCTATCTGTTGGTATGTAGGTGAACTTGTAAGTAACCCAGCAGCTCCGAGTTCGTGTTTTGACGCTAACATTCGCTTGTTTAACTTACACACATTTCCCCGACATTTACTGATAATTCAGGTTCCTTACGTCTTCACAAGAGCACGCCATAGGTCCGTACTCTAAACCATAAAAATTCAACTAAATTATCTACAGTTTTAATACTGATGTACCCTGAATTATGTTCATACTTACTTGCCTTTATGAAACCAACATGTAATGAGTCGGAGTATTAGTTAAACAGTGTAATTTGGTGTATAAGAGATGCTGCATGCAATGTTGGTTTGATGAAGACAAGTAAGTTATCTACAACCTATTACAGGTCCATTTTAACATATTCTCCACGCAGATCTTCCGTGAGGTCTTTCTCCTCCAGGTTTTGATACCAAAATTTCTTATTTGACTCATCTGTCCCATCCATTAATTTCTTTCTGAATGCAATTTTAGTTTGTGTGTGCCTTTCCTAAATATTTAAAATATGAGAAAGAATTTATTAGCTTCCAATCTGTTGTGACTTTGTCGTCATTCTGTTGATGACACACGAACATACGTTTAGTTCCTCCAAAACTTACTACCATACGAACATTCCAACTAGTGATCAATGAATTTTTGTATGTTTCCCTATAGTACTCTTGTCTTTGACCAATAAACTAACAACAGCCTAACAAGAATCTGATTTGTGTTACTCAGTTGCTATATCTCCTGTCGCGCGTGGATCTTTCTAATGAAAAATTATAAAGCAAAATAGATAAGCACTGGCCAAAATTGAACTTTTTGTTTGAGAGTATTATAAATAGAATATGTGAAAAAAAATATTCACTTGTTCGTAAATTTATTATGCGTTTTATTTGGACACATCTGCATCAAACTCTCTTCATAAGTTAAACAAAGTCAGTACAAACACTGACCTAAATACCCCTCCTAGATGAATATTAGGCTTTCCGTATTCTGTGGAGAGTGACTTAAAACTTTTCTGCATTCCTCTTCTGAAGTGTGTGCAAAATTGCAAAGAGTGACAATTAGCTTCGTCCTATCTGTCTGTCCGTCGGTCCGCATGACACCAATCGGCACCAACTGGATGAATTTTTATCTATTTGATATTTGAAGATTTTTCGAAAATCTATCGAGAAAATTCAATCTTCGATAAAATCTGACGAGAATAACGAGTACTTTACATGAAGACCTACGCGCTTTTATGAAAACATCTCCCTGAATTCTTCTTAGAATGAGAAATGGTTCCAATAAACGGAGGAAATCGAAACACACACTTTATGTTCAATAAACTTTTTTTCCGAAAATCGCGTCGTCTTTGAAATAATGTGGAGAAATATGGTACAGCCAGACGGGACAAATTTACAATATAATGTTGCGTAGAAAAGATGCGCTTCAAACGCTAGAAGACGAAAAGGCTGCAGACACTGTCTCGTCATGTTCCATACTTACTGCCTTACAACTGATTAATTTCATTCGATCTCGTAAGACGTTTTGCGGCAATCACTTACAAAAACTGAGAAACCACGCAATCACTATATGTCTTTACGTTCTGTTTAACCAAAATGTACGCATGAGCAAAGGAACATTCTTTTGATTTAATGCAGCCTTTAGAGGCTACTTAACGTATGAAAAGACTGCAAAGTATTTGGAATATAATTTACTTCAAAACCCGCTACGTATAATTTGAAATGTTGTCGGTGATATACTCGTAAATTGAACATTAAGCACTTTTGTGCAACTCTCAGTATTTTCATACAGCTGAAAGTAACATGTAACTCAACAACTACACACACAGAATGTGGTTTTGTTTACACTGCCAAATCGTTATGTGAAACCTCCTCAGTATTATGTTATACCTACATTGTGTTTTTGACTATACAGTATATAACGAATACAGACTATCGGATTAGTAGTTTATTTGTGAATATTACGTCGAAATCGAAACTGCTGACACCCAATAATGTGGTGTACTTACGGAATTAATACTGAGGGAAAGATTGCCATTACTGAGAACACTCGCTCAATTAAACAGCTCACTTCTGTTTTGAAGGTCGAACCAAAACTTTTCTGCTAAAACAGTGATAAATACTAAAGTAAAAGTTCTGAATTACTTCACATTCAATAAATAAAAGCTGGTGTTGGGAACACTGTCAAGTAATCATCCCTCCAAAGACATTTGAATTGTCTTCATTAGACTCTCAGCAAACAAGTCTTAAAACAAACAGAACATTAAGAGCTTGTTTCCGTACAGGGAGAAGTACTCGTACAACACGGCACTCTGCAGTAGGAAAACATGAATATCCTCTACTGTACTGCCGTCTCTTGCCTCTTATCTAATTAGCAACTCGCTACATTTTTATCGCAATATTGTTATATCAGCTATTCGTAATGCCAACATTTTCAGTGGTTGATACAATGCGAGAAACGAAAGGCGAAGGAAAATATGTTCTCGTAATGACACATTTATGAATTTTGTCACCAGCCGTAGAGAATCATGAAGTTTAATAGGAGTAAAACTAGAGAAAGTGGGGGAAAACAAGACTGGAAGTAGTGTGTTTTGCGCCGTCGTGGATAAATCGTACCCAGATGTTCGTTATTTTAATTTAAATGTTATAAATTTGATTGTACACACGTATATGTAATTTAGTTACGTCCATAAGGAAATACAGTCATCCCTCGCTGATAATTAAAAAACTCACAAATGCTCAATAGCATTATACTGTATACAGACGTCGTATGCCAATTTTCACTCAAATCGAACATTGAATGCGGAATTATGGCTGTAATTTATTTTAAGCTTTTACTGGGCCTACATTAACAAAAATTAATAATTTTTATGGACAATTTTCACACCAAGTTTTATCCAAAACTGATGGAAAATGCCGAAAATACGAGCAAAATTCCATTTACAACGTCACGTAATTATGAATCCCACTTCACAGATTGTCATGAAACTCAGTATATATTAACAAAATTATGTGCAGGTCCTCCACATGGGATTTCACCCAAATAATTCAAGAAGTATGGAGAATGCGGGAAAAGTCTCGCCTTTACGTCAAGTACGATTTCTATTGAGGCGATTTTCACCAAAATTATAATTACTCTACAACATTTTGTAAGGAAATCCTATATGGAATTTCATGAAAATATGATAAACCGTTTAGTAGTTGACGTTGTCACCCTTTTCTTTCTTAAAAACTCCTAAAATTTTTATATTATTTCGCAGTGTCAGGTTGTAAGCTACCATTATAAGTTAAAAATTCCACAGATCTAGTTAAAATGATTTTCGACGCTTCCTGCACCTTCCCTGATAGAGATAACATTTTCTTTGAAAACACTGATACATCCCTGACTGTGCGCTTCTATACAGTACAGAAACTGCGATATGCGATAAGGAAAGAGAAAATTACACAGTAAAGAGCGTCACTGTTTCTTAACTTCATAAAATATTAGTAGATTGTTGAGAAAAAATACAGTGAGATTAGACGTTACTCTGAGAAACGCACACAAATATTTAACCATTAAGGTGGTTCTGTTTTTGTGTATGTAGTAAAAATGAAAGATGAATACACTTCATTCAAACACAACTCTATAGTATCAAAATAATCAAGCTCACACAAAAAAACAGCTGTAATATATGGAGGTATCGTGGTACAACACATCTATTTAGCGTAGGTATATTAGAAAAATGAAACACACCAGTCAAACACAACTCTGTTTAATGAACGACATTACACAATGCTACCAGTTTCGATTCCCAAAATTCATCAACAGGTATTCATACAAATACTTTGAAAGAAATTCTATAAGATTTGCATTTTACTTTAGTAGGCCATTAAAATATAGTGCAAAAACTTGTAGAACTGGTGTGTTTTATAAAGAATCTGTACGAATTGCCTCATGATAATTCTTTGGGAATCGAAACATGTAGCATTGTAAGGTGCCATTCCTTCAACAGAGTCGTGTTTGACTGACGTGTTTTATTTTTTATTTTAGGCGAATATTGTACCACAGTGGCATGACTCAGAATAAGTTCTATTAGAGAATCTTTTTAATCTTCCAATTTATTATATTTCCATATTTTCATTTGATACCTCACTGTTTTCATTATTTAATTATTTTAATAAATATTGTTACTGATTGGTTTTTACTAATTTACAATCGGGTTTCCACATCCTACGTCTACAGCAACATGACTAGCTATGCAACTTTTTAAGACAGCTACATTAGCCATAAATTCATGAATGAATTAAAATTCACTTCAGATAACTTTTAATCGATGTAACAAGTTAAGAGTTCGACTTGAATGTGTTAGAGTTGTTAATTTTATCATTGTGATTCTTTTATGCAGCATAAAGATGACTTTGTTACAAGCCGAAACATTTTAGCAGATTAATTTGAAAAATACAGAGCTGTGTTTCACTGAAGTATAGAAATATCTTACTGTTAAAATTTTAACGATAAACCACTGGGGAATGTAGACGTACGTGAAATGTGGGACTTTGAATAAATATTGCGTGACCGTTTAAATTGTTTTTAAGTGGCTCAGGATAAGGTAAAGTTTGGCGGCTTTCTGAAGAGGGCAATGACATTTTTGGTTTACATAAATGGCGAAGAAATTCTGTAACAGCTGAGATATTATTATCTTTTGAAGAAAGATTGTTGCATGATGATAATTTAGTAAGGTATATGGGAAGGGGGGCGCGCGGTGGCATAGTGGTTAAGGCACTATGCTACAAACCGGCAGGTCGCGGGTTCGATTCCCGATGGTGTTATTGGAATTTTTCAGTGACATAATCCTTCCGGTTGCACTATGGCCCTGGGGTCGACTCAGCCTCTAATAGAAATGAGTACCAGGTGTATTTCCTGGGGGGTAAAGGCGGCCGGTGCGTAAGGCTGACAACCTTACCAACATCCTGTGCCGTTGTCATGAAATCTGGGAC
>Ga0209629_10001922_pt1 | contig 13662 bp, 11 predicted proteins | sample TergutCu122P5_FD_187286 | JGI IMG/M metagenome (GOLD analysis project Ga0209629, IMG submission 187286) | Cubitermes ugandensis P5 segment gut microbial communities from Kakamega Forest, Kenya - Cu122 P5 (SPAdes) (version 2) | ecosystem: Host-associated > Arthropoda: Insects > Digestive system... | reverse complement strand
TGTGCTACGACTGGCGTTGTCAGGTGTGACCAGCCCCGCGTCCTTGATATAGCCGCCTGCCAAGCCCACAAAATCGACTCCCTGCCAGCCCATATCATGGATGAAGTGCTGGCACGGACTTCCGCACTTTTTGAATAGGAATATCAACACATGGATGCGTTGGGCGCCAGTAAAACGCATCCACCTTGGTAGGTAAAGCGTTCACTTCCGCTCCTTTTTCCCTTGCTTGTGGGCCAGTTCCTTCTCGGACCAGGCGCAGAAGCTTTGGCGGCGCTCCGCCGTCAGCCCTTCCATCTGGCCGAGAATCAGCCATAAGCGGTCGATTTCCTCGTCCTGACCATCTTCCGGCAAGGCTTCGAGAATATCCGCGCCCCTGGCGTAAAGCGATGTCCATTGGCTTGGCACAAAACCGGGCTGGTGGCACATCTCCCGCAAATCGCCATACCAGACAGCCAGTTGGTCGCCGGAGCGCCGCACCTCGACGGCACCAATGTGGATGTTGCCATCGTGTTTGTCGGCTAAGGTGTCGTCAAACTTTTCTTTAGCCGGCGCAGCGGGTTCGCCGGCAGCCTGTTCGCTTTTCGCTTCCTCTTGTAGCTTGACATCCGCCTGCTTATTTATCTGGGCGGGGGCAATAGGGGCAACGGCTTTCATTCTGGCCGCCGCCACTTCGCTGACCTCATTGCCAGCGTTTGCGTCCGCGGCTGGTTTTGCGGGCGCCGGCAAGGCCATGGACAAAGCGATGCTGGCCGGTGGGGCCGGATTGATTTCCTTTGGCGACCGCTGTGGATGCACAAACAGAAGCAGGCAGGCGGCGACAGCGGCAACCGTGCCTCCGGCGTAGGCAAGTGTCTTGAAAGACAGACGCGGCCAGCGCCAAGAAAACGGCCAGCCGAAGCGCGGCGCGCCACCGGCCTGCCGCGCCACATCTAGCCACAGGTGATAACAGTCTGGACAGACGGCCAGATGGCGGGTGATGCGGCGTCGCTGTTCCCAGGAAAGCCGCTCTTTGAGTTGGGCCGGTTCGACCATGGCCGCGATCTCTTCCAGGTCGAGACAGGCGCTGGCGCCAGCGTCTTCTTCCGCGCATTTAGCCAGAGCCAGCAAGGCCATGGCCCGCGCCGGATTTTTTCCCGCCTTCATACCCTCACCCGCCATCTTGCAGCAAAAGCAGGATTTCCCGATACAGCCCAACCCGCTCGAATTCCCGGCGCAGACGTTCGAGCAGACGCCGCATCCGCGCCGCCGCCTGGAAACGTCCCATGCCGAGCAACCGCCCGGCCCTGGCTACCGGCAGATCATCCTGGTAACACATCTTCAAAAAAAGACGCTCTTCCGACGAAACGCGGATGTTTGCCGCCCGCAACATCTCCTGGAGCCTGTCCGTCGCCATGGCACCGTCAGGCGCTGGGCCGCCACGCGGCTCGCCGACCACCAGTTGGAACACTGTGGCCAGCGCCGCCTCCCGCTCGTGGCGTTCCGATTCGCGGTCGGGCGAAGACGGCGCCGCCAGTTCCGGAGCCTCGTCGAGCGGTATCTCGGCCACCACCATGCCACAGTCGGGAATGCGGGCGAGAAGCTGCAAGGCCGCCGCTTCCACCTCGGCGACATCGGCGCGTTCCATGCCGGCGCGGACAAATTCCGTCGCCTGGTCAAACGGCGCCCGTTGGCGGCACAGGGCGGTGTAGAGTTTTTCCCATATGCCGCCGAGCCGCGTCACCCACAGCGGCGGGCGGCGGCGGCCAAAACGGGCCCGCGCGAAATCTTCCAACCCGGCCACGGCCAGCGCCTTGAGAAAAGCGCCAAACCCAGCCTCGCCACGGTATTTTTTCAACGCCGCCCAATCGTTTTTGGCCAAAGCGTCCATAACCGCCAGCGCCGCCTCCTCGGCGATCTCGCTTTTAAGGAAGCGCCTTTTCGCCATTTTATTGATAACATCCCAGTGTGCGTGCGCTTCGGCCTTGTAATCGCGCTCCATCATGCCCCGGCGAAGATGTGAAAAAAATTTCATCGGCGGCGACACAAAGGCCAGCGATGTCCGTCATGTTCTTTTATACAAGCAAATCGGTCAATCTGACCGAAAAATCATTATACATACACGAGATGACGCATGATTTCAAAACGTTCGATAAGACATTCGGCATGGGCGATGGTTCTCTTCCTGTTGCTCGCCGCCTGTAGCTCTGGGCCGCAAATGTTTGGCGACAAAAAAAAAGCCGCCCCAAGCCAAGAAACAACTGTGGCCAGCAAACAGAAAATAACGCCAGTCCAACAAACGGCAAAACCCGCCGCCGACAAGCTTGTCATCCAAGCGGAGGCGGTCTCAGCCCTCGCTGAACCCGCCCCCGCTTCCCCTGCGCCAGCCGTGGCAAGGAACAAAATGATGATGGCCGCCGCCCGTTCCGCCCAAGGGATGGTTGTCGGCTACCATTCGCCTTTTCCCATCGCCGAGAGCCACGAATCCTACAATCCCCAGCAGGAAAGCGGTTTGACGCTGGCGCAAACCACACCGTTGTCCACCTTTTCCATTGATGTCGATACGGCATCGTATGCCAACGTCCGCCGTTTCCTGAATGCGGGCACACTACCGCAGAAAGGGGCGGTGCGGGCCGAGGAAATGATCAACTATTTTCACTACGACTATGCCGAACCACAAAAAGGCGACATTGCCATCCACAGCGAATGGGGGCAAAACCCGTGGCGCCAGGGCGCCAGCCTCTTGAAAATCGGCCTCAAAGCCAAAGAGCTGACTACGGCGCCGCCGCCGTCGAACCTGGTCTTTCTTATTGACGTCTCCGGCTCGATGCAAGACGACAACAAGCTGCCGTTGTTGCGGCAGGCCTTGCATATGCTGACCGATGAGCTGGCCGCGAGTGACCGCATCGCCATCGTCACCTATGCCGGCGACGACCGCGTCGCCTTGGCTTCGACCGGCGGCGACCACAAGATGGCCATCCACCGGGCAATTAACCAGCTCGAGGCCATGGGCTCGACCAACGCCTCCGGTGGCATCGTCACCGCCTACCAATTGGCCGAGCAGAACAAAATCCCTGGCGGCAACAACCGCGTCATTCTCGCCTCCGACGGCGATTTCAACGTCGGCGTCACCAGCCGCGACGAACTGGAAAAATTGATCACGGCCAAACGCCAATCCGGCATTTACCTGTCGGTGCTCGGCTTCGGCACGGGCAATTACCATGACGACAACATGGGACTCCTGGCCGACAAGGGTAACGGTAATTACAATTACATTGATTCACTGCTCGAGGCGAAAAAGGTACTGGTGAAACAGAGAATCGCCAATCTGTTCACGCTGGCGAACGATGTGAAAATTCAGGTCGAATTCAACCCGGCGCGGGTTGGCGCCTACCGGCTGATTGGCTACGACAACCGGCGGCTGGCCAGTGAGGATTTCAACGACGACAAGAAAGACGCCGGAGAAATCGGCGTCGGCCATACGGTGACAGCGCTCTATGAAATCCTGCCGCCAGGCGCCCCTGACCTGCCGAAAGTCGATAGCTTGAAATACCAGAAACCAAGCGCGACGGGCGGCGGCGAACTGGCCACCATCAAGCTGCGCTACAAACCGCAGGGAGCGAAAGATTCCGTCCTGGTCGAAGTGCCGGTAACGGGTGAGCCGCTGCCACTTGATAAAACCAGCGACGATTTCCGCTTTGCCGCCGCCGTCGCCGGTTTCGCCATGCTGCTGACCGATTCCGAGCATAAAGGCAAACTCGATTACCCACTGGTGATGAAGCTGGCGGCTGGCAGCCGCGGCAAAGACGAGGATGGCTACCGCAGCGAATTCCTGCGCCTAGTCGAAATGGCGGCGACGCTGGCCAAATACCCAAGAGGTCAGCAAAGCGGGCCGGACATGGACAAAACGGCGCCGCAACCGTAAACGCGATACGGAAGTGGATTATGCCGCGTCGCTCGCACCGTCTTTACCCTTTTTTTCCTTGCCGCCGAACAGTCGCACGGCGATGATGCTGACCTCGTAGAGGAGCATCAGCGGCACGGCCATCAGCAACTGGTTGACCACATCCGGGGTTGGGGTAAGGACGGCGGCGACGATGAAATTGATCAGTATGGCGTAGCGGCGGTTGCGGCGCAGCCCAGCTTGGGTGACAATGCCGAGCCGGGCCAACAGCACCATGAAGACCGGCAACTCGAAGATGACGCCGAAGGCCAAAAGCAGACGCAGGGACAGGGAAAAATATTCGGTGACGGTTGGCAGCGAGGTCAGGTAGTCGTTGCTATAGCTGACAAAAAAGCGAAAAGCGCGCGGAAAGACGACCAGATAGCCGAAGGCGGCGCCACCGATGAAGCACAGGCTGGAGAGGATGGTAAACGGCGGAACCACCCGTTTTTCGTGCTGGTAGAGACCGGGGGCGACGAAGCGCCAGATTTGCCAAAAGACGACGGGGCTGGCGAAAATCAGGCCGCAGACGAGCGCCAGCTTGAGATAAAAAAAAATCCTTCCTGGTAGGAGGTGAAGATCAGAGTGCTCCCTTTGGGCAAAACGCCGGTCAGCGGGCGAAACAGCCAGTGGCTGATCGGTTCGATGAAGTAATAGGCCACGATTGACGCCACCGCCACCGCCGTGAAAGCGATAATCAGGCAGGAGCGCAATTCGCGCAGATGCTCGACCAAGGGTTGGTCGGACAGATTTTTCGGTTCGTGGGTGACGGGCATGGCGTTATCCTTTTGAAATGGAGCAAGGGCTTTGCCCTTTACCATCCGGCGGCCAATTTGGCAAGCCATCTTGGCGGGGGATTGGCCGCCCGCCCCATGGCGTTTGCCGCCCCATTTCCTCCAGTATGGAAATTTTTTCTTTTATTTCGCATCACTGGACAAACTACCGTGAATCGTCTACCCTGACTAGGCTGCCATAACGGATGCGCGTGATGATGTGGCGGCAAGGGTCTCTTCTCTATTTCGCTATCCGACAATGATTCAGGAAACATGCCGGGTCATCCGGCTGGAACGCCTCTCTGCCGACACCTGGCGTCTGTTTCTCGCCGCTCCTGGCATCGCCGCCGGCGTCCGGGCCGGTCAGTTCGTCATGCTGGGATTGGCTGCCGGCTATGATCCCCTGCTGCGCCGTCCTTTTTCCGTCCAGTTCGCCGAAGGCGGCGAACTGGTTATATATTTCCGCGTCGTTGGCAAGGGCACCGAAATACTGGCGGCGGCGCGTCCCGGTGACGAATTGTCGCTGTTAGGGCCGTTGGGCAAGGGCTTCACTCTTTCGCCAGCGCCGGCCTTCGTCGTTGGCGGCGGCATCGGCATAGCGCCGCTGCTGCTGCTGGCCAAGGAACTGGCGGACAGCGGCAAGCGGGCGGTGGCCATTATTCTTGCCGGTCGCACCGCCGCCGAAGTGGCGCCACTGACCGATTCCTTCCGTCCGTGGACGGATAATCTCGTCTTTGCCACTGATGACGGAAGTTTCGGCCTGAAGGGTAGGGCGGATGCGGCCTTATCGTCCCTGAATCCAACGCTTGGCTCCGTGGTTTATGCCTGTGGGCCGCAGCCGATGCTTAAGGCCATCGCCGGCTTCTGCCGTGAAAAACAAATTAAATGCCAGGTTTCGGTGGAAAGCGCCATGGCCTGCGGCATGGGCGCCTGTCTTGGCTGCGCCCGACCGGCGGCATCTGGCGGCTATGTCCATGTCTGCCTGGATGGCCCGGTCTTTGACGCGGAGACGCTGCCATGGGACTGACCCCAGACCTCACGGTCAATATCGGCGGCCTGATCCTGAAGAATCCGGTCATGACCGCCTCCGGCACCTTCGGCTACGCCCGCGAATTTGCCCCCTTCATCGACCTGTCACGGCTGGGGGCTATTATTGTCAAAGGCATCTCGCTCTTGCCCAAAACCGGCAACCCGCCGCCGCGCATCGTTGAAACCGCCTGCGGTATGCTCAACTCGATTGGCCTGGAAAACGTCGGCGTCGAGCGCTTCATCGCCGAAAAAATCCCCTACCTGCAAGGCCTCGATACGCCGATCATCGTCAATATTTTAGGCGATAGCGTCGAAGAATACGGCGAAATCGCCCGCCGCTTGGCCGGTGTCGCCGGCATCGCCGCCCTGGAAGTGAACATCTCCTGCCCGAATGTCAAACAAGGCGGCGTCGCTTTTGGCGCCGACCCCGCCGCTGCCGCCAGGGTGACGGCGATGGTAAAGAAAAACTGCGCCTTGCCGGTGCTGGTCAAACTATCGCCGAACGTCACCGACATCGCCGCCATTGCGAGAGCCGTCGAAGAAGCCGGGGCCGATGCCGTCTCGCTGATCAATACCTTGCTCGGCATGGCCATCGACATCGACAGCCGCAGGCCGAAACTCGCCAATATCATGGGCGGTTTGTCCGGCCCGGCGATCAAGCCTATCGCTTTGCGCATGGTCTTTCAGGTCAGCCGGGCGGTGAAAATTCCGGTCATCGGCATTGGCGGCATCACGACTGCCCAAGACGCGCTGGAGTTTCTCATCGCCGGGGCCAGCGCCGTGCAGGTCGGCACCGCCAGCTTCCGTGACGCGACGGCGGCGGTGCGGGTGCTCGATGGCATCGGCGACTGGCTGCGCCGCCAAAACATCGCCAGCATCGCCGAATTGATCGCTTCGCTGCGGCTTGACTGAATTTTTGGAACAACCATGATCGGTGGAAATACCAAAGTGTATGGGGTCCTCGGCCAGCCGGTGCGCCATTCTTTAAGCCCGGTGATGCACAACGCCGCCTTCGCCGTGTTGGGCATCGACGCCGTCTATCTGCCGATGCCAGTCGATGACATCGCCGACGCCATTCGCGGCATCCGCGCCCTGGGAGTGGCCGGGGTCAGCGTCACCATCCCGTTCAAGGAAGTGGTGATGCCCTATCTCGATTACGTTGACGAAACCTCGCGCAAAATCGGCGCCGTCAACACCATCAAAATTGAGGAAACCGCCGAGGGCCGTTTCCTGCATGGCAGCGATACCGACTGGATGGGGGCGGTCCGCGCCCTTCAGGAAGTGGTGGCGCTGAAAGACAAGCATGTGGTGGTTTTGGGTTCCGGTGGTTCGACGCGGGCGGTGGGATTCGGTTTGCTCGAGGCCGGCGCCAAGGTGACGCTGTGCAGCCGCAATCCACAGAAGGGGCAGGAACTGGCCTCGCGCCTGCACTGCCTGTGGGTGCCGTTGACGATGGTCGATGCCTTGCGCGGCGATATTCTCGTCAATACGACGTCAGTCGGTATGAACAGCGACGAAAGCCTGATGCAGCCCTTTACCCTGCACCATTACGATGTGGTGATGGACATCATTTATTCGCCATTACACACCCACTTACTGCGTGACGCGGCCATGGCCGGCTGCAAAATTATCCATGGCCTCGAAATGCTGCTTTTTCAGGGTGTTGCCCAATTTGAGCTGTGGACGGGGAAAAAAGCTCCGGTGGCTACCATGCGCCAGGCGCTTTTGAGCGTGGTTTCTGACCATGGGGAAAACAAATGAAAATCATCGAGCCGGTGGCGAAAATCAATCTGGCCTTGGAAGTGCCGGGTTCCAAAAGCATCACGCAGCGGGCGCTGGTAGCGGCGGCCCTGGCCGAAGGCGATAGCATTTTGCTCAACCCTCTGGTCAGCGAAGACACCGACTATAGCATCGCCGCCCTGCGGCAATTGGGTATCGACGTCGAATGCCAGCCAGGCCGCTGGCGCGTCGCCGGGCGCGGTGGGCGGATTACCGCTCCGTCAGGCGATATTTTTCTCGGCAACAACGGCACCGCCACGCGATTTCTCACTTCCGTCGCCGCCCTGGCCGAGGCGGGGTGCATCCGCATCGACGGCGACGAACGGATGCGTCAGCGACCGATTGGCCCGCTGCTGGCGGCTTTGCGCGGCTGGGGCGTCGCTATCAGTGACGAGATGGGCAATGCCTGCCCACCTTTAGCCATCACTGGCCAGGGCATTGCCGGCGGCGCCACCGTACTGCCAGAGGGCAAAAGCAGCCAGTATCTGTCGTCGCTGCTCTTGGTCGCGCCCTACACCAAGCGTCAGGCGGCAATCAGCGTTCGTGGCGAGGTTTTGTCGAAACCCTATGTGGCAATGACCTTGGCGGTGATGGCCGAATTCGGCATTAAGACCGATTTCAACCGTGATTTCACCGAATTCACGATTCCGCAAGGCCATTATCAGGGTCGTGAATATGAAATCGAAGGCGATGCCTCGAGCGCCTCCTACTTCTGGGCGGCGTCGGCGGTAACTGGTGGTCAGGTTTGTGTGCAGAATGTGCCGGCGCCGTCTTTGCAGGGCGACGCCATGCTGGTGGCGCTGTTAGCCCGCATGGGTTGCGAGGTCAGCCAGGCCGAGCGCGGATTTACCCTGACCGGCAGTGCCAAGCTCGAAGGCATCGAGGTCGATATGGGCGATATGCCGGATGTGGCGCCAACCCTGGCCGTTGTCGCCGCCTTTGCCGAGGGCGACACCATTATCCGTAACATCGCCCATCTGCGCATCAAAGAATGCGACCGGCTGTCGGCGGTAGTGACCGAGTTGAAAAAACTCGGCGTTTCGGCGGAGGAATTGCCGGATACCATGATCATCCACGGTCAGGGCGGCGCCGGTTTGCATGGCGCTCAGATCGAGACCTACCGCGACCACCGCATAGCCATGAGCTTCGCCGTCGCCGGTCTGCGTATCCCCGGTGTTACCATTCTCGATGAAGGCTGCGTGAAAAAATCCTTCCCCGATTTCTGGCAACGCTGGGCATTGCTGGGAGCGGCGGCGTGATGGTGCCATGCCTGTCCCCCGCGACCTGTTCCCTGTTGACGCAAATCCACCCGTTCGAGTATCCTTACGCGGTTTTGCGTTGAGATTATCCCACCGGTTTTCCGCTACCGGCCTCGATGCCGGGATGTCACCGGGCACGTGATTTTCCCTCGCCAAGTCAGACCATTCCATAGCAGTCAACGCGCCGCCCTGGCACAAAACCGGGCGGGCGTCTCCGGAGGAACCCTTATCATGAAAGCCTGCATCGCACTGGAGGACGGCACTGTTTTCCATGGCCGCTCTTTCACCGGCCCCGGCGAGGCCACTGGCGAAATCGTCTTCAACACCTCGATGAGCGGCTACCAGGAGCTCCTGACCGACCCATCCTACACCGGCCAGATCGTCACCATGACCTATCCCTTGATCGGCAACTACGGGGTCAATGACGAGGATATGGAATCGGCTCGGGCACATCCCACCGCACTTCTCGTCAAGGAATACAACGCTATCCCCTCAAACTTCCGCGCCACCGGCACGCTGGCCGGGTTTCTGCAAAAATACGGCATCTTGGGCGTCGAGGGTTTCGATACCCGTGCCTTGGTCAGGCATATCCGCACGCAAGGGGCGATGAAGGCCGTCGTCTCGACCGAAGACCTGAACCGCGATTCGCTGGTGGCCCGCGCCCGGGCCGGGGCAGGTCTCGTCGGTCAGGACATGGTGGCGCGCGTCACCTGTGACCAGCCCTATGGCTGGGCCGATAACCGTCTGGTGCCAGGTGGCAATTTCACCACGGCAAAAACTGGTGCCGCCAATCCGTACAAAGTGGTTGCCCTTGATTTCGGCATCAAATACAACCAGTTACGGATTCTGGGCTCCAAGGGCTGCCTGGTGCAGGTGATGCCGGCGACCACCGACGCGGAAACCATTCTCGCGATGAATCCGGACGGGATTTTCCTCTCGAACGGTCCCGGCGACCCGCAAGGCGTGCACGGCGTGGTCGAGACGATTAAGCAACTGCTGGGTAAAAAACCGATTTTTGGCATCTGCCTCGGCCACCAACTGCTGGCGCTTGCCTACGGCGGCAGCACCTACAAGCTGAAATTCGGCCATCGCGGTGGCAATCAGCCGGTCAAAGACCTGACCACCGGCAAGGTGGAAATCACGGCGCAGAACCACGGCTTCTGCGTCGATATGAATTCGCTCGATGCCGCCGAGGTGGAGCTGACCCATATCAACCTCAACGACAACAGTTGCGAGGGGATGCGCCACAAAAAGTATCCGGCTTTTTCCGTGCAGTACCACCCGGAACACGCGGCTGGGCCGCACGACGCCATGTATCTCTTTGACCGCTTCATCAGCATGATGGAAAAATAATCGCCGGACGGACACCATGCCCAAACGCACAGATATAAAGAAGATCCTTATCATCGGCTCCGGGCCGATCATCATCAGCCAGGCCTGCGAGTTCGACTATTCCGGCGCCCAGGCGGTGAAAGCCTTGAAGGAAGAGGGTTACGAAGTGGTCTTGATCAACTCGAACCCGGCGACGATCATGACCGACCCGGAGCTGGCCGACAGCACCTATATCGAGCCGATCACGCCGGAAATGGTCATCAAGGTCATCGAAAAGGAGCGACCGGACGCTCTCTTGCCGACCTTGGGCGGCCAGACGGCCCTGAACACCGCCATCAAAGTGGCCGAAACCGGCGCGCTGAAAAAATACGGTGTCGAGATGCTGGCCGCCAAACCCGAAGTGATCAAAAAAGCCGAAGGGCGAGAGGAGTTCCGCGCCGCCATGCGGGCCATCGGCTTGAAGGTGCCGGAATCGGCCATCATCCACACTCTGGATGAGGCCATGGCCGCTGCCGACGGTATCGGCTTCCCGGTCATCGTCCGGCCCAGCTTTACCCTGGGCGGCACGGGTGGCGGCGTCGCCTACAATCGCCAGGAACTGGAAAGTTTATGCGCCGCCGGTCTCGACCTGTCGATCACGAGCGAGATCATGCTCGAAAAGAGCCTCTTGGGCTGGAAGGAGATGGAACTTGAGGTGATGCGCGACAAAAAGGATAACGTCGTCGTCATCTGTTCGATAGAAAATATCGACGCCATGGGCGTGCATACGGGAGATTCGATCACCGTCGCCCCGTCCCAGACCCTGACTGACCGTGAATACCAGGCGATGCGCGACGCGGCGATTGCCATCATGCGTGAGATCGGCGTTGAAACCGGCGGCTCGAATGTCCAGTTTGCGATCAATCCCGAGGACGGCGAACTGATGGTCATTGAGATGAACCCCAGGGTTTCCCGCTCGTCGGCCCTGGCCTCGAAGGCGACCGGCTTCCCAATCGCCAAAATCGCCGCTAAACTCGCCGTCGGTTATACGCTTGACGAAATCAAAAACGACATCACGCGCGAGACCTACGCCTCGTTTGAGCCGACCATCGACTACTGCGTCGTCAAGATTCCGCGCTGGACCTTTGAGAAATTCCCGGAAGCCGATGACATCCTCACCACCTCGATGAAGTCGGTCGGCGAAACCATGGCCATTGGCCGCACCTTCAAGGAAGCCTTTCAAAAGGGGATGCGTTCGCTTGAGACCGGGCGATTTGGCTTTGGCGGCGATGGTAAAGACAATTTCAGTGGCTTGGCCACGGAAGACATCGAGCGCGGTCTGCGCCAACCGAACTCCAAGCGCGTGTCTTACATTTATGAGGCGCTGAAGCGGCGAATGGCGGTGGACGACATCTATCGCCTGACCGGCATCGACCCGTGGTTTCTGCATAATTTTCAGCAGATCATCGACACCGAAGACGAAATCGTCCGCCGCGGCTTTGCTGGTCTCGACACTGATTTCCTGCGCCACTGCAAAGAGCAGGGCTTTTCCGACCGGCAACTGGCCTTTCTCTCCGGCAAAAGCGAAGACGATATCCGCACTCTGAGAAAGCGAGAGAATATCGTCCCGGTCTATAAATTAGTCGATACCTGTGCCGCCGAGTTCGCCTCGTACACGCCTTATTATTACTCCACCTATGAACAGGAAAACGAGGCGGCGCCTTCCAGGCGCAAAAAGATCGTCATTCTTGGCGGCGGCCCGAACCGCATCGGCCAGGGCATCGAGTTTGACTACTGCTGCGTGCACGCCGCCTTTGCCCTGCGTGAAATCGGTATCGAGTCGATCATGATCAACTCGAATCCGGAGACGGTTTCGACCGACTACGATACTTCCGACAAGCTTTATTTCGAGCCACTGACCAGGGAAGACGTGCTGAACATCATCGACCAGGAAAAACCGGATGGGGTGATCGTCCAGTTCGGCGGTCAGACGCCTTTGAACCTGGCTGTGCCGTTGGCGAAGATGGGCGTGCCGATTGTCGGCACCCAGCCGGACGCCATCGACCGCGCCGAAGACCGCGAGCGTTTTCAGCATCTGTTACAAAAACTCGGCCTGCGCCAGCCGGACAACGCCACGGCCATGACCGTGGACGAGGCGCTGGCGGCGGCGGGCCGTATTGGCTATCCGGTGGTGGTGCGGCCTTCCTACGTGCTTGGCGGGCGGGATATGCGCATCGTCTACAGCGACGACGGCATCCGCGATTTCATGCGAGCGGTCGGTGGCGCCGATCTGGAACATCCGGTCTTGATTGATAAATTCTTGCAGGACGCGATCGAGGTCGATGTCGATGCCCTCTGCGACGGCAAGCGCACGATCATCGGCGGCATCATGGAGCATATCGAGGAGGCCGGTATTCACTCCGGCGATTCGGCCTGCGTGCTGCCACCGCATAGCCTGACGCCATCCATGCGCGAAGAGATCAGCCAGGCGTCGAAAGCGATGGCGCAGGAGTTGGGAGTCGTCGGCCTGATGAACGTCCAATTCGCGGTGAAAGACCAAGTGCTCTATGTGCTCGAGGTGAATCCGAGGGCGTCGCGCACCGTGCCCTTTGTCAGCAAAGCAACCGGCGTGCCTCTTGCGAAATTGGCCACCAAGGTGATGCTTGGTATGACCTTAGATGAACTGGGGGTTATGACCGAGACCAAAATCGGGCATTGGGCGGTGAAGGAAGCGGTCTTCCCTTTCGACCGTTTCCCGAAGGTCGATACGCTGCTCGGTCCGGAGATGAAATCGACGGGAGAGGTCATGGGCATTGACGCCAACCTGGGGCTGGCCATCGCCAAGGCGCAACTGGCCGCTGGCGTAACCCTGCCGCTCACCGGTACGGTGTTCATCAGCGTTCGCGATGCCGACAAGAAAAATATCGCCCCGGTAGCAAAAGATCTGGTGGACATGGGTTATAAAATCATCGCCACCAAAGGCACCGCCGCCTGGCTGAAGGAATACGGCGTAGCCTGCGAGCCGGTGAATAAAGTCTCGGAAGGCAGGCCGCATATCCACGATCGCATCCTCAATCACGAAGTGGCCTGGCTGATCAACACTTCGCTTGGCAAACGCACCACCGACGACTCCTACACCATCCGCCGCGCCGCCCTGGAGATGCACCTGCCCTACACCACCACGGTCACGGGAGCCGCCGCCGTCACCAAGGCCCTGCGCGAGCTGCGCCAACGCCAAATCGGCGTGCGACCGGTGCAGGATTTCACCAGCCATGGCAAGAACTGAAAAGACCGTCCATGCCCGTGAGCGGCTATAAAAAAAGGAGTTACGGTCAATCGACCGTAACTCCTTGATTTTTTTTACTGGTGCGGGACCAGGAATTGAATTTTAATATAACATATTGAAATTAATGAAATAAAAAATATAATCATTCTGATATAACAGCTATTGTAACAGCGTTTTTCGAGAGTTTTCACCTAAACAGAGATAGAGCGACTGCTTGATATTGTGAGAAGATATCTGGGGATGTAAGAGCATTCCAGAGTTTGATAGATAAATCGACCATTTCAGATTTTTTTGAGACGACTTTTG
>Ga0209629_10001921_pt1 | contig 13662 bp, 7 predicted proteins | sample TergutCu122P5_FD_187286 | JGI IMG/M metagenome (GOLD analysis project Ga0209629, IMG submission 187286) | Cubitermes ugandensis P5 segment gut microbial communities from Kakamega Forest, Kenya - Cu122 P5 (SPAdes) (version 2) | ecosystem: Host-associated > Arthropoda: Insects > Digestive system >... | reverse complement strand
GTATAATACTCTTGAGCTCCTGATGATGGGCATAGTGATGCCCGAAACATGTTGAGCAAGCAATAAGATCTGCAATAAAAACCTCTGTTGCATCTAGTTGGCATTTTATTTCCACATATTTGATTTTATACTCCGTGATTTTGTAATTTAACTCCCTGCGAAAATCCTTTCTTTTCTAAAATTTTATGCATGGAAAGATTTACTAATAAAAATTTGCATTTCAGAATGTAGAGAGACGTTAACTCAGTTTTTGTTTCATCAAATTCCATTTGAGTTACAACCAGACATTTGTAAAGACGGCCGACAGTTCAGCATATTGAAACAGCTAAGATGGATGATGTATATTGAGTGACGAGCTACGTCACCGACGAGTATTTTTCTCTGCGGAACTCACGAAGGAAATGTCATAGAGGAGAGGGTGAAACAACAACATGAATGTCAGTCAGAGAAAATTAGGAAGGCAGTCATGACTCTTATATATGTATATTTAACAACTGTTTCTGACACACACCTATTTACAGCAATTCCAAGTGCTCTGCATGGAGTTAACTGCTTTTAAAGGCGATAAGATGGAACGAGGAACGTGATCATGACTTCAAACAACTCTATTTTTTTTCGCAATATGTTTCCCTTAAAGGAATGCCGGTATTAAAAACGTAATGTTTCTCGACAGCAGGAAGACACAACAACAAAGGTTCTTTCAAAAGAAAGATGTTTTCTTGTGTTCTGTGTGTGATACTTCTAGAGGCCTCCATATGCATTACACTACGCTTGTAATTCAGCCATAATTTTTTAGTTTGTGTTGCGAAGCAGATATGTGGAGTTTTAGGAAGTGATTTGGAAGGAAGCCGTGGTACTCTAGTCGAGGTAATATCGCAGGAGTTGGTTGGAGAAACTGAGGAAGACTACGACAAGCATACGATAGCTTTTGAGCTAGTCGTGGATCGAACTAGTCGTTTCCCTACTACTAATCTAGAGGTTTATCGCCACAACAACCCGTTCGACAATTCAGCAGGAAATGACGACCTTCTGAGGAAGTTGATTCCTGTGGCGAAGCAAATTACACGTGTTAGATTTAGGATGGCAGTCCACACACAGAATGCTTATACTTACGTCACATAAAGAATTCCAGCGGATAGTGCGAAAGACGACACTACCGCCATTCTGCTTACAGTTATATTGTCCTGCAGTGGGCTCTAGTTTATCAACCAAGCCAAAGCGATTGTCGACAAGGAACGTAGTAATGCCCCAGTCACTAACAACTTTTGTGCAGTCAGCGTAATAGATGACTTGAGGGAAATATAGGGAAGTACGTTGAAAGAAGGAAGGGTAACAGTTTGACAGACACATGGAGGGAGTCGAACCAAGGGACCTCTTTCTGTTGCCTACTATAGAACGTAAAATAACAAAAGTAACGTGAAAGTGTTGTGTAACGAGAATCATAGAAGTGAAATCCTTTCTTTTTTATTTTTCCAGAAAACACAATGAAGTGTAATGATCATTTGAAAATGACTGTTTTACAATACATGGCATTAAACGTTAGGGTGAATGGTGGATTAGGAAGGAACTGGAGGAAAGCTATTGTGGTCCAATTATGGCACTACTTGCCTGGAAGCAATGGACATCGTTCTGAAAAGAAAAGAGGATATCTTATATCCTGGAAGGCTATCAAATTAGACAGCTCCCTAATTTACGTCCAAAAGAAACAATAGAAAGAATATATCGTATTTCCCTCGAAAGAAATTACGCTAATTTATTATTTCGGTTTAAAGGGATAATGTTCTGGTTTATGCTTTTTTAATGACACTGTCACTAGTTTAAACTATATTTATACAAAGGCCAGTGTTACCTTAATTTTACACCCGAGAAATGACGTCACTGCAAGGTAGAACATCGAAGCTGCACGTACAATTAGCATAACCGAAACACGCTGGAGGTACACGTGGCAACAGCTGACTCAGGTAGGAGGCATGCCGAGATACTAAGGGAGCTCAAACTGAATATAACACAGAAAAACTGGACGATTTAATTTTCATTTACACATATTGTGATGTTGTTCTCAATATCTTTGTCTATACAATGTAGAATTGTAAGATTTGTAAGTAATCATGAATAGGAAAGGATGCGTCAGGCAGTTCGTGCCCAAGCACTTGTCCGTAGGGAATTCGAAAATTCGCGAAAAATATCGTTTAGGGTATTTGCTGTCCCAACTGAGATTCCAACCTGTCAACGTTCTAAAACAAGTCACAAGGATCACATCTTAACAAAATTGCTCTGGTTAACCGAGGTTTGAGGTTAACAGCGCATTCTTCAGAGTTCGACTTTTCTGGGATGTGACAACTTGTCTTAAAATTCAAGTCTTCTGCAATGTGACACTTTGCCATAGGACTCCAGTATTCTGGGATGAGACACTGTGTCATAGAATTTGGGTCTTCTGGGATATGAGACTGTTTCATAGGATTCGAGTCTCCTGGAATGTGACATTCTGTCTTAAGATTTGATTCTTCGGGCATGTGACATTTTGTTGTAAGTTTCGAGTCTTCTGAGGTGTGACACTGTGTCATAGGATTCGGGTTATGAGATGTGGCACTGTACCATACAGTTTGAGTCTTCTGGAATGTAACACTGCGTCATAGGATTCGGATCAAGTGATGTGCCACTGTGACATACAATTTGAGTTTTCTGGGATGTAACACTGTGTCATAGGATTTGAGTCTTCTCAGATGTGACGCTGTGTTATTGAGTGAGTGGTTCCCAGCATTTCTTTGAAATTCTGGGAACCACTCACTCTTCCGAGGCCAGGCAGTACAAAAAGAATATCTTCTATATTGCTCTGATCCTTACAAAGCTGTTATTTGTAATTTATCGAATAGAAAATTTATATGAATTCAAAGAAAATCCCTTAAATTATATTCTTAGTTTACACTTTAGAAATTCACGTGGCGGCTGCTATAATATGAATACTATATTACTTCAGTGTGTTTGAAAATTCCATACCATTGACAAATCTGACCTGCAAAAACCCACAAATAACTGAAGAGCTGGCACTGAGGGAGAACGATGTGCAGGACAGACAACAACAATAACTCATGTAACATTACAAGGATAGTGATATTGTTAGGAAGTCGATGGCGTGTAATATAATGGAAGTATTGACGTTTTAGAAGACACTTGTTTTGCATTCTTGGGGAATAAGGGGGGTCAGCAGAATCCTGTCATTGATGACACACATTCATCAAAAACATCGGGTCACATCCCCGTAGCAAACACTCTTTTTACTTACCGCCGTGATAACCTCAAGTCTCAAACAGTATACGAGATAAATAGGCGTGTTTTCAGATAAATATTGACTCTGTTGTAGCACTTTTTAAGCAGCAGCTTTGTCATTTATTCTACATTGTTTTTATAATATGTACTGAAAATAATTTTAATTTTAATATCCATTTTCCAACTCGAGGTGCTGTTAAGGTAGCGGAGAAAACCAAGGGAGAAGTTCGAAACTTTGCTTTGAAAACATACGTTGTTTGTGTAACAGAAAGGATTCTCTTTTTAAAGGAAGAAAAATTAAATAAATGACAAGTGGCCCTTATACATGCTTTAAGCAAATTAAAAAAGCACTGTCTTTCTTCAACTTTTCTACGCAACTTTGTAATCTCCCTTTAAGATAATAAAGTTCAGCCATACAAAATATCTTTAAATTACTTAAAATAGCCATAAGAATCACGAATATCCCACACGCAATATTTTAAAATCAATTCCTGCCAGACACGCTTAAACTCACTGCATCTCCCTCCGAAGATCGAATTGTTACTGCTGTAACAGATATATTCTATGATCATGGTGAGAAACAAACGAATATAAATACATTGTGTGTGTAAAATTCATAGTGATTTATTGTCAAATTAATGAGTTCATGGGGGCGATTTAGCTAAATCTTAAGAAAGGAATGTTACATTTTTCAGGGCACTATTATTCAGACATGTGAGAACAAATACTTGTAGTAGGTTTACAGCAGTTGAAAGTGACGAGATTCAGAATTTGAGAGTAACAACATTCAGAAGTTGAGAGTGTTGATAATGGGAATTTGAAAGTAACGATACAAGTTTAAAGTGACGGCAGTCTGAATTTTAGTGTAACAATGCTTGGGAGTTGAAAGTAACGGAAGTCATAATCTGAAAATACAGGTAGTCAGAAGGTAAAAATAATGATAAAAATTTGAACTTAGGGCATTCATAAGTTAAACGTAACGGTAGTGATAAAAACAGAGCCCAATTTCGGGTTAATGAGCTATTTCAAGAGAAGTGCTTCCAAGCCCATGGAACATGGAACATGTTGTCCGAGAATTTAATTTACTACTTGTAAAAGACCAATCGAATTTAAAAGAAAAGTTTTGACAATTCCACAGAAAACTTTTCAACTGAACCTTTCGTGGCACTGTAGAGAAGAGTCCTATAAAAATACCACAAAGTCACTCTTTCACTTAAAATTTACGTCATGAATTTGGGAAGTTCTTGAGAGAGATATTTTTGGTGTTATCGGCAAAGTAAAACGCTGCAGTGCCTACCAAATCAGTTACCCCAATATTGATTAAATTTTGTAGGCACATTACGTAATCATCCTCAAAGTAATGCCAAAACTTTCAAGCATATACATTTATTTTGCGACGAGTGACGGCTGTCGGAGCCAAAAAAACATCTTGCTTTGTTGCATGTATTATTATAACAACAAAACTGTCTAAAACTTAACAACAAAATATTGCTGCCATTTTCTGGTCCCATTCGCATTTACTTACACATAGGCTACATGCACACTCTTGCTAACGTAGGAATAGTGAGTCTTAATATTAATTAATTCAATTAAAAGGTAAACCAATCCCATTACAAGTCTGGACAGACCCTGAGGGTTCCAGGAGTTTGAGGCTCCCAGATTTCAAGACAATCGGCACATAAAGGTGGTAAGGTTGTCAGCCCTACGCACCGGTCGCCTTTACCTCGCAAGGCATATTCCTGGTACCAATTTCTGTTAGATACTGAGTCAGCCCCAGGGCCACAGTACGGCCGGAAGGATGATGTCACTGAAGGATTCCAATGACACCATCGGGAATCGAACCCGAGACTTTCTGGCTTGTAGTGCAGTGCCTCAACCAACTGCGCCACCGCGTGCCCCAATTAATTCAACTGCCAGTTTAATATTTATCCAACGACGCATTTAGCAGCTGAAAATGTACAGCGTTGCGTAATAAAGGTGTGAATAAGGACTAAGGAAGGAGACTGAGGGTAGGACTGAGAAAATCCGTGAACTTCAGTCAGTATCTTTGGTGGTCAAAAACTTTACCAATTGAGAAAATTTGCTTGATGTATATATTAGACTTCTAGAAGTACGGGCCAAATTGTATGTTTCCACGGCATGGATGTGTATAAGGGGAGAAGCACAGATCCACTCTTTCTTAACTATGGCACTAGAAGCACTTGAGTGATAAATTTCTCACGCTGGCTGATTTGTCTCACGAGAATGAATCACGCTACTCATGGAGTGAAAACCTGGGAAAGCCCAAGAACCGTTCTAGACATTTTTAATAAATTATACCTGCCCGTGGCGGAGATCGAATCCCGGATTTTCCAGTCCGTAGCTTAATAATTATAACGGCTACGCTAACCTGCTTCCATACTTATATGTGTGAAGATTTCATCATCATAATCATCATCATAATCAACTAGCTACATGGATTTAGGCCACTTGTTGACACGTTTCGGTCTCACACATCCAGGAGTCTCTTTATTGGTCTTCCCAGGTTTCTTCTGCAAGTTTTTCGGTAGGTTTTTAGTATTCTCGGTTATTTATTACGAAGCAACCAATGTCTTCTGTATTCCTGTATTTTGTCCGAAACTGTGGTAATATTTATTTCTTTGGCAATATCTGGGTTTGTTTTATAAGCTGTCCGATCGTATCCTGTTGTTTTTCTCTTTTTATTTCGTCTCTGATGCTGTTATTCTTCTTGCGTTTCTTGCTTTAAAGGTCCAGATTTTATTACGGTATAACAGAGCTGGAATGGCTAGTGAAGACTTAACATGTAAAATTCTAATGTCAGTGAAAGAGAAGAGCATGTATCAATACAGTATATATCCTGAGGTTGATTACGGTAATTTGTGAAATTCAAGGTTTGGCAGGCAAATACTCAAGTTCCCAGAAAATATGTGTTGTTTTAACCTGTATCACCATTCATTGTTTTGCTCCTGACACACGAATTAATCGTTTATTTTATTGTTTTCTTGTTTTTGTCTTCCCACACGAACAAGTTTAAACGCAAAAATAAATTTATTTTTCACAAACGTTTCAACCTTATAACTTTCTGTGAAGCATAACATTACTGACGAGTACAGCAAACATCCGTGTGAAATTATAAAATATTTACAGGAGAGTGATGCCATTCATGTTAAGTACGTACAGTTTATTTCGCTTTCTACTTCCGCTGCACGTGACAAACTTTCTGTAATGATACTATATCATACACTTTTCATGGCCAGAAACCTTCATAAGTCGGATTTCAGTGTGTGGCTTACGGACACTGTGACGTGTATAAAACCGTAAAGAACTCTTCTAGGTATCACTTTCAGTGATATTGTCAGCAGTAACATTGTGCGCGGAAGCAATGGCAATTGGAGACATGCGAATAAGCATTTAACACTCCAAGGACTGAAATTCTTATTCAAGTATTGAAGATCTGTTATGAATTACTCTTTCGCTGATAGTCATTGACTCCTGACTAAGGTAAGCTTGGAGTGCGAAATTTAATTAAAATGCGCATTCGTAAATTCCTTCACAAAACGTCCTTTGTTTGTGCCATAACAAAGTAATAGAAGGACATTACTTTATCTGACGGCTGAGATCTACTCTTTACCCAGAATTTTCGGGGTAACTACAGACTGCGCAGTGATCGTCGCTATTCTGTCTTGTCGCAAGTCAAACTCCACGTGTTTAGTTAAAATTTTAGTTAATATCATTTCTTTATTCATCGTATATAAAGAAGAGCCTTGCAGTGTTTTCCTCCGGCACATAGTTAGAGTCATATCTAATAAAAACGTTGTTTATTGAGCTTCAGAGTTTAATAGTTTGAGGGACGTGATAACCGACAGTTGTCAGATAAAATAATATTCCTTTATAACATAATGTGCACACGTTGATTAGCAGTACAAAATGTTCACTAATGCTTGATTTATTTATAACGTGTTAAAGTTTATTATTATTATTATTATTATACTATGACACTTAAATTGGATTTCTTCCACTCATTAAAGAGCATTATTATAACAACGTGAAGTTCTGAAATCTGGTTCTGGGTCTGGCCTAGAGAATGGGGTAGACTCGGACTTAATTGGACGCAGTACACGAGTAAGAATAGATGATGTTACTGATAAAAATTAGTGTTATCTCAGTGGTCCATATATATAGGTATTATTTCTTCTCATCCGCGGTAAGAAATATCTCCTTATTTTCTTTAATCTAAGCCGGCTTTATCAGCTATGTATATATTTAATTATTACAATACTACAAACCAGAATACTGCCCGTTGGATTTCACCAGGTAACACTGACACATACACAGGCTTTACACCTACTGTATTTGAACAAAGGTTTATTGTATGTCTAAATTATATGGAATATATTAAAGAACTTTTTAAGTCACCTCATGCAGAAAATATTTACTTTTGAATTCATAAGTCTTTCATAAAGCAGTTTCCGCACTACTTTACTAAATTTATTATGTTAGTTATTAATAGGTACTGTACATTATATTTCTTCAAATTTTGCGCCGGAAGAATCTTTCTCCTTCCATAACTTACTAGAACATATTCTGTGAGCGAATTTACAGGGCCCCGTAATGGTCCAGATTCTAAAATTCTATTGGGGCTAAAATGTTCAAGGATTTGAAATAAGGGTCAGACTAACACAAACTGCAATGTTCCCTCTAAAAGTAATATGCTGGAAGTTTTTCTTAGAGGCCAGAGCAGAACAAATTTGTGGTAAGTCAAGTAACCTCTTAAGATCTAATAGTAAAAAATAAAATTTTACGCCACATTCAAGGGCCTAGTATCGAAACAATTTCACTTACAAAAAGTTTGAAAGCACTGTTTTAGGCTAATCTGTGGACTACCAATACTCACTCTTTCAAAACCTTCCCTAAGTAAGGGAGCCTATTAACGTAAACGTAGACGAGACAAGCTATATGAAATGCTAGAAAAAGATATACATAAGTACATATATACATACATACCTACATAAATACATACATATATACACACATACATACATACGTACATACATACACACACACATACATACATACATACATACATACATACGTACGTACGTACTTAAGTACACAGCAATCATGAAACAGCAAATTGTCCTAACTCACCGATACACAACTCTACGGCAGACAGAAAAACTTGACCGATTCTCAACAGGTCAGCACTGAAGCGCGTTTAGGTTTTACGACAAGATAACGAAAAGAAATTACTTGTGTGGACATAAAATTTTGTCAGAAGGTGTATTTGTAACCCAACTGTCTAGTTATGCTGGAATGTCAGCTTGACCGATTCTCAACACGTCAGCACTGAAGCGCGTTTAGGTTTTACGACAAGATAACGAAAAGAAATTACTTGTCTGGACATAAAATTTTGTTAGAAGGTGTATTTGTAACCCAACTGTCTAGTTATGCTGGAATGTCAGCTTGATGGATTGTGTGGGTTACGACAAATTGCGTTTCATGAGCGGCAAGTAAATATACAATCGGCAATTTTATATAGTAGACAGACGCACACACACAGATAGATAGATAGATAGATAGATAGATAGATAGATAGATATATAGATAGATAGATAGATAGATAGATATATAGATAGATAGACAGATAGATAGATACATACATAGATAGATAGAAACACTTTTTTTGTGCTTAAATGTAGTCTCGTTTATGCCATTAATTTGAGGAAACTAAAAACTCTTTGAAGGATGAATTTATTCAAATGTTATTTTAAAAATCGGCCCATAGTTCACAGAAAATACGCTGCACCTAGTTTGAAAGAGCAAATTAAATGTTTGTATTCTGTAGGTAAAAAGTTACTGTTGATTTAGAGAACAATATCCCAGAACTTTTGAAAACACTCTAGGGTTAAAGTATAGAGGGTTTAATATTAAAGCATGCAGCAAACACTGTTTCCGCTGTCATTTAAATGAAATCACACTAATAAGGAATCGTCATGTCTTTAGGAGGATTTATAACAAGAAAATTAGCTCCTGAAGTCCTATACTTCGTCGAATAAACATGTCTGTCTAGGATATATTCATTTTCTACTTCTTTTCCAAGGCGGAAACTGATTCTCAGTTTCATAGCTCACTGATTTCAGATTAAACGGAGCATTTTGAATTTCGGTATTTTCCAGACATGGAGCCAAACTTTGTAAAAACATTACATTAACAGCCCTTTCTTTATAATAAAAAATCTATACATTTTAAATTTAATATAGTATGCCACAACCTGAGCTTTATTAACGAAAATAAAAGCCGTTTTAAGTAAAATACCTCCATACTTGTCCTCCTACATCGCCGACAATAAGACAAAAGTAGAAGGTTATTTTATGACGTCACATCCCTTACACTGAACATATGATACTTTATTCTTAAACAATAGTCCATTGTAGCGATCACAAATTATGTGACGTGGAACTGGGAGAAAGATTTTGAATACTGACATAGTGTAATCATTCTTTCCAGTTCGCTAAATTATTATCTGAAAGAAACACATTTTGGTCTTTAATAAGACAACGACTTTATTTTGTTTTAAATTACATGTTAATTAAATATGCGTATATTTATATATAGGAGTGACAAATTTTATTATTTGGAAGCGTCGTTTTATATTTGACGATGTTATCAAATTCCACATTTTTTGTATTAAGAAGATAGTTGTTGACTGTTAAAATACACACACAAAATAGCAAGACAGGCAATGTACGTATAACGTAACACTGAGATGTTTTCGTGCAACCGTAGTTGCCATGCAAAAGCAATAACTATTACATATTCTGAATGTGTTTTTGTAGCCTAAAGTATAAAACATGAAATGCACATGCGCCGTATTTTCATCTGTGGCCTGCCAGGATCTACAGTATTTTTCCGCTTTATCTCATAAACGACAGGATTTTCGGAAAAGCGTTATTGAAAATAAATTGTGCATTTTGATTTTACTAAAAATTTTGTCTGAAACATTTCTTATTCTAAGAGGCATTGAGCCAGATATGATAAAAAAGGTATATTGGTCTTCATGTAAAGTACCCGTTATTCTTGTGAGATTTTAATAAAAATTTTATTTTCTCGGCAGATTTAAAAAAAATACTCAAATATCGAATTTAATGAAAATCCTACCAGTAGGAGCCGAGTTTTTCCATGCAGACAGACGGCCAGACAGACAGACAGACATGACGAAGCTAACAGTCGCTTTCTGCATTATTGCGAAAGCACCAAAAATCATTTCTTCTGTCCCCCTCTTTTTTGCTATGACCGACAAAGAAAAACTTTTAAAATAAAATAACGAGGCTCACGCTGCGTTTTTCATTTTCTCTACAACTTACATTCGAAAACTTTTATTTCAGATAAATACCTGAAAATTTACGTTCCAGATACCTATATATACGCCTGCACGTCTAAAGTGACGTGCCACTTCCTTTGTCCGACGTCACTTAAACTGTAAATTCGTATATGAAATTTCATAGGAATCCTCTCAACACTTTATGACTTGATTAATGGCTATAAAAGGAAAAGGAAATGAAACTATTATTAGTGTTATGAAAATTATTTGACATGATTGTAGCTAACTTCCAGTTAAATTTGAAGATTGTTAATGTGGTGTACACATAGACAAATGCAATCACAAATAATAGTTCCACAATCTTCCCTGTCTTCATCAAATATGCTACGTAAAGAACTTCACCAACAATTTTTATGATATTTTAACATCCTCCTTCTTCTTCCTCCTCCTCCAAACAAGGGTTGCCCAATTACCACTACCTAAATTTTTATTAATTATTGTGCAAAGAGGTACGTTTGAGTGTACAAATATAAAATGAAACGTTCAATTTTTATGGTTGGCTTGTGCAACGTCCCCCAAGGTTTTCAAAACCCTCCCCCAGATTCTAACAGTGTTTAACTTAAAACACAAAGACAGTGTGTGATAAATTATACTTATTTCTTATTACGATTCCTTGCAGGTTTATAAATCTTCTTTACTTTTACTTACGTCCTTCAATTTCAGTGATTCAATGGCGTCAGTGTTGCACCCCATTTTGTTCTGTATGCTCTGTGTACTTGCGTTGGACAAGATCTCGCCGTTCGTTGAAGGTAATAACATATACACAATCATGTCACGTAGACCGATAATATGATATTTAACTAAAAACTTTCTGAAAATTTTCACTTAAAGTTAAGAATGATTTGTTGCAGCCTCTTAATGGTGCAAAGAAAGTTTGCAACAATGCAATTATTACCATTCTTATGTCTGCCTGGTCGCCTGTCAGCATGTAATAACTTGAGAAACATTTACAGGATTTCCATTAAATTTGTTAATGAGGAGCATTGTTAAAATTTTTTAGCCCTTTCAATTTTTTGAAATTGAAAGATAAAGATAAGGCATCCAGACCGACAAAACAACACGGTGACATAATACTCATACTTCTTTCCTTTTAAAAAAAGAAAGTGAGCTAATGAAGTCCAGTCATTTCTGCTACGAGATGACAGTCGTGTTCCTGTAAAAATAAAATAAAAAGAAAAATAAAAATAGGGCCCGACCAGAAAATATTTGGCCCGTCTTCCAACATTATATCTTCATACTTGTCACTGACGTCGTGAAACAGCCAAAACCCCTAAGTGAAATTCCGCATTAAGGAGACAGCTTTCACCTGTTCGTCAGCCGCTTTATAGCCAATTCGCTTTAACGAAACACATAAAATAGCAGAACTGATTGTATGATGACCGAAATATGAGATTCATGCTATAAATTATGTTTTTCTTGGATTTAGATCAAATCCTAGCCCAGTCCTGCACAAAATTCATTTGTAAGACATGACTTTCCATGGTGGTTTGCAATTGTGCACTGGACTTTTGAGTTATTACACTTACGTGTATGTTCTTATTGGTGGAAACCAAAGTTTCAGAGAAGCTCGCTGCCTCAGTCTTCAGATTCGACAGGACAAGAGTAAAATAGTGATAGACCGACAGGCAGACCTTCCTTGCTACCTGCCTCTGCAATATATCATATTCACACAGTAATCACTGCGACCCTGAAGACTGAGTTAGTAACCGAAATGTTGCTGTTCACCAATAATACTACACGGTGTCACCATCCAGAAGACCACCACCTGAACACATATATTTGCCAGTAATCTTTCAAGGAACTTACACTACATCAAGGACAATTATTTTTCATGTCTCCTGCAAACTGATATGTGTAAATTCGTAGAATGTGTTTTCTCCCGGTTTCATCAAGGTCTGTGTGTTTCAGTGCCCTCAGATATTCAGCGGTACTTGCAGCCAAACCTTGTTTCGGACAATGACTATAAAAGCGACACGTCCTGCTACAGACCTTGTGGGGATGGTGCTCCATCCAGAATATGCTACTATAAGTGGAAGCTGAGTAATTACAAAACCATGGGGCCGTAAGTGAATAAAGAGAACAGCCACTGAAACAACACAATGTTTTCAGTTTCAAGTGCGAAGATAAATAATAAGTGAAGTCTCACAAATGAGCATCTCACACCGCTGAATATAAACATACATTAATTATGGGAAGTGATTTTGCATACAAAAATGTCATAATCAGACTAAAATATTTTGACTGAACTTCATAGTTCAGGATTGGCACTGCTGAATTTTGTTCTGAAGGTTATGGTCCGAAGAAAGTTTATCTATTAAAGTTTATCCCAGATTTATCAGGCGCTGCAGGAGAATGCCGAAACATCATTTCAAATCAGGTCACAAACACCTCAAGTTATATACATTGCAAATCATCATGATGTGTAGAATCAACACATTCGACACAAGGCTACACAGTGTGAATTACTGACATCCCATTAGATATAAATAGCAAACTTGCATTTTCCTTGATAGCCTGCCTTAATCCAACTGCTGCGAGACCTAAATATCAGTCCAATTGCTCCTTCCACTTTCCAGTGTCGGTAAAAATGGAAATTGAAATGTCTGCCTAGAGACCTGCAAACAAAAGTTGTTGCTTCTAAAGCGCACTGGGAAGTTACCCTTTAAAGATAAAAGTTAACGTGAGCTGCATCCAAAGATTCGTTTCGTACAACACAACAAAAGGCTCTGTCTCCAATATGATCATTCAATTAAAGCAATATAGGAACATAATCGCTAGTTGCTCTGACTGATAAGGATAGGAAGTACGTAAATATCCTCTGGGGGAAGAACGTAGAATTTTTTGTTGTTAAACTCGGTGATGCATTTAGTGACCACTGGGCTTTAAAGGGTTAAACAAGGAAAATCATACAGACAGTAAAATAACACCACGTATCAACGATATGAGATTATCAAAGATTGATGAATTCTGGGATATGATGCCTTGTGGTCAGGTAGGTACATACCTTTATTTTA
>Ga0209629_10001920_pt1 | contig 13665 bp, 9 predicted proteins | sample TergutCu122P5_FD_187286 | JGI IMG/M metagenome (GOLD analysis project Ga0209629, IMG submission 187286) | Cubitermes ugandensis P5 segment gut microbial communities from Kakamega Forest, Kenya - Cu122 P5 (SPAdes) (version 2) | ecosystem: Host-associated > Arthropoda: Insects > Digestive system >... | reverse complement strand
CCGAGCTGCATTTGCGCCCGGATTGGAAGGAATCCTAACGCACATTTGATAATATGCGAAATCGTGGAGTTGTTCTTCCCTCAATCCCGAACACTCCGCAAGGTGGTGTTGGGTCATAGGAGCAGCGGAAACAAAAAACCCGTCCCCAGGAGTTTCTCTGGAAGGACGGGTTTTTTGTTTAACAACTTGGTGGAGGCGGCGGGAGTTGAACCCGCGTCCGAAAATGCTCCCCTCCCGTTTCTACATGCTTAGACCCCGGCTTGAAGTTCGCGCCCGCCATGCCGCGGGGTCAGAGCGGGGCGGGCGCTAGGCTACTAAGGTCTCGCCGAATGCCGGGCAGTCACCGGCAGCCAGCCAGTCCGTTGGTTCGACGCCCCGGATCCCGCCTCACGGACGAAGGCTGGTGGGACGGCTGTATGACCGCGGTTAAGCGGCTACAGCGTAGTTATAATCGTCGGCGATTATAGAGTCCTCTATCGGTTTTACGAGCTGATAGAAGCTCGGCATGCTACGTGGAGCTTACACATCCCCGTCGAAGCCGTTTCGCCCCCATGGGAATTTTAGCTGTTCTTCTGGTGCATGGCCCGCTGCACCTCGCGGTTACTCTCCTTTTCTTTTAAGGTGGCGCGTTTGTCGTACTGTTTCTTGCCTCGCGCTAGACCGAGTTCGATTTTGGCCCTGCCGCGTTCGTTAAAGTAAATCTTTAACGGGATGAGGGCAAGGCCGCGTTCTTTCAATTTGCCGACTAGCTTGCGAATTTCCGATCTATTCAACAACAGCTTGCGTACCCGCAGCGGTTCGTTCGGGTTGTGAGTGGCAAAGGTGTAAAAAGAGATGTGGACGTTATAGAGCATCACCTCGCCGTGGCCGTCGATTTGGGCGTAGCCGTCGCGCAGATTGACCTTGCCAGCGCGCAACGATTTTACCTCCGGGCCGGACAAGACCATGCCCGCCTCGTAGGTGGCGTCGATAAAGTAATCGTGATACGCCTTTTTATTCTGGCCAACAATTTTTATACCCATATCTTTCCTGTCGCCTTTCGGAATCAACCGCCGCCGCTTTTTGGCATGTTATGGCGGCCTTGTCAAGACCGGCTAACCGTTGGCGTTGGTCACCCGCAGCACCTCGTCGAGCGTCGTGACACCAGCAATCATCTTCTGCCAGGCGTCCTGACGCAGCGTCGTCATGCCTTCTTTCTGTGCCAGTTCGCGCATTTCGTGGCTGTGGCCACCAGCGGCGACCATCTTTTGCAGCCCCGGCGACAGCGGGAAAATCTCGAAGATGCCACAGCGTCCTTTGTAGCCGGTGTTACGGCATTCGCGGCAGCCTTCGCCACGGTAGAGGGTGATTTGCTCGTCGGCCTTTACCGGGAAGCCGGCGGCGGCGAGGGTTGCGGTGTCAGCGTGATAGCTCTTCTTGCAGTCGGGGCAGATTTTTTTCACCAAGCGCTGGGCCATGCAGCCCAAGAGCGTCGAGGCGATCATGAACGGTTGCAAGCCGAGGTCGCGCAGGCGGTCGATGGCCAGGATGGCGTCATTGGTGTGTAGCGTCGAAAAGACCAGATGCCCGGTCATCGCCGCCTGCACCGCGTGCGCCGCCGTCTCGTAGTCGCGGATTTCGCCAATCATGATGACGTCCGGGTCTTGGCGTAAAATATTACGCAGGATCGTCGAAAAGGTGACGTCGATGAGCGGCTGCACGGCGATCTGGTTGAATTCCTCGTGCACCATTTCCACCGGGTCCTCGACGGTGGTGATGTTGATGTCCGGCGTGGCGATTTCCTTCAGGGCCGAATAGAGCGTCGTCGATTTGCCGCTGCCGGTCGGCCCGGTAACGAGGACGATGCCGTTCGGCGCCTGCATAAACGACTTGAAAACTTTCAGGTCGCGCTCGGAAAAGCCGATCTGGCCGATCTTCTGAAAGATCATGGTCGGGTCCAAGAGGCGCATGACCATCTTCTCGCCAAACGATACCGGCACCGTCGAGACGCGGATTTCGACGTCGCGGTCGCCGCCGACCCCTATCTTGATGCGCCCGTCCTGTGGCCGGCGTTTTTCGGCGATGTCGAGCCGGGCCAGGAATTTGACGCGGGCGATCACCGCTGGATGCACGGCTATCGGCAGCCGGTACATGGTGTGAAGAATGCCGTCGATGCGAAAACGCACCAGGCTGTTGTCACGCTTCGGCTCGATGTGGATGTCGCTGGCCCGCTGCTCCAAAGCGCTTTGCAGGATGTGGTTAACGGCACTTTTGATGTGCTGGTCGGACGAGGAAATTTCCTTATCCGACGAGATGTTGACGTAGCGTTCGAGATTGCCGATCTCGACGGCGATGTCGTTCTGACCGAGGGCGAACTGGTCTTCGGCGGCACTGATCGACTTCTGAAAGCCAAACGATTCCGAGAGGATGCGGCGGATGTCGGCTTTGGTCGTGATATACGGCTTGACCGTGACATGGTTGGCCTGCTCGACATCGGCAAACACCGCTTTGTTGTCGGGATGGCAGGTGGCAATATGCAGGACGCCATCCGTCAGCTCAAACGGCAAGAGGAAATGGCGGATGGCGAAGTTGCGCGGCAGGGTTTTGGTGATGACGCCAACATCGAGTTTCAGCGGATCGAGCTTTTTGAAAGGCAGTTTGTAAGCCGCCGCCACCAGGCGCATGATCAGTTCCTCGTCGAGAATCTGATTATTGCGGCTGACGCAGGGCAACTGCATCTCGACCAATATATCGACGAGATCCGGCTTTTCGGCAGCACCGTCCTTCTGCATCCGCCGGGCAATCTTCTGGCGCAGCCTGCCCTTTTCCTGTTCGATCTGCACCCGCTGCTCCGGGGTCAGCAGATGGGATTTGACCAGCAGATCGAGCAGGGCGTCGGAATCGAGAAATTTCATGGCATCTCCTGTGCGGGCGTGGCGGGTGTCGGTTGTTTCAGCGATTCTTGATACGTCATCCCCCTGAATCGAGCCAGTTGGCGCAGATATTCACGGCGGTTGCCGGGGTCGGCGGCGATGGCACGCAGCTCTTCCTCGATGGCCATATCGGTCAGACCATTAGCCCAGTAGGCGACGGCCAAGGTGTCATGGATACGGCCCGCCGGTTTCAACAACACCGCCAGCCTGGCCATATCCAGGGCACGTTCCGGATCGCGCAGCGACAGGTCGTGGCTAGTGACAAGGAACCAGGCAAAATTGTTCAGCAGTTCCGCCATGTCCGGAAAGGCCTTCAGCGCCGCTTCATAACTGGCCAGCGCCTGGTGCTCCAAACCACGGTGGGCCTCGAAATCGGCAAGCGCCAAAAGAAAGCGCGGGTCTTCCGGATGCAGCCGCATCTGCCGCTTGAGGGCGCCGGAAACCATGGCGATTTCATACTGCCGGTCTTGCCGCGCTTCGTCGTGGACACTGCTGGCAAAGAGAGTGGTCAGGAGAATGACCGCGAGGAAATATCCACCCAAAGCGCGACGTACTTTTTTATCCTGTTGGGCGATATATCCGGGATTGGCTTCGGCGACCTCGATGGCCCGGATGCGCTCACCCAAACTGAAATGGTGCCAACTCGGTCTCTCTTTGTCACCGCCGACATCGGCCAGTTGCTCGAAGGTCGAAATCAGCGCCCGGCCATCGCCCATCGTTTTGATGACTTGCAAATCGGCCTGGCGCTCGAAGTGGCGCATGAACCAGCCGAAGACGAAACGGAAAAAGAGCAGGAGCATCACCAGCATCGGCAGCGACTGCCCGGTGGTGAGCAGCGTCGCCGGGGTGATGCCGGTGGCAGTAATCAGGCTTTCCAGGTGAGCCGGCGGCAACAGCAGATGCAGAAGTGGGCCTTGCAGCGTGCTCATCAGGGCGCTGAAGCCCGACAGCAGCAAGACATACCACAAGAGATGCCGCTTTCTGACATGGCCGAGTTCATGGGCCAGCACCGCGCGCAGTTCTTCCTGGCCCATGCTGTCGATGATCGCCGGTGTCAGTAAAATGAAACGCAGGCCGGGCACGACACCCATCACCGCCGCCGTCATCATGCGGCCCTCAAACAGCGGCCAGATGTACAGACCGTCATGAAAGCCCTGACGGGAACAGAAGTCGGCCAGGTTTTGCCGCAGCGGCCCATCGGGCAACGGCAGGCAGCCCCACAGCCGCCGCACCAAGGGCGGCAGAAAGATGGTGACGACGAAGATGAAAACGAAAAAGAGGAGAAAATCACCCCAGGATGAGGCCAGCGCCACCCGCAGCCGCGGCAAGGGCAGGAGACTGACGGCGTCGGAGGCCAACGACAGCAAAATCCACGGTAAAACGATCGGCAGATGGGTGCGGCAGTGCAGCCAGAAAAAAGCGCCGCGAGTGTAGCGGGCGGCGAAAACCCGCTGATAGGATGACCGCGCCGCCTCCCAGACCGGGGCCAGGCAGAGAAAGAACACGGCCAGGCCGCCGATGTTGACGAGGGACGGCGTGTAACCACCGAAAGATAAAAAATTCAGGTAATAACGCAGGTCGCAGCCATAGACGAGGGCGCAAAACAGTGGCAGCGCCAGAATAGAGAGGCGCTTTTCCCGACGGAACCAGGCGGTGGCAGCATGGACGCCAGCAAATTGCCGCCGGCAAAAAATCATCCAGGCGGCCAGCAACCCGACGAAAAAGGCCAGGGCCGGCAGCGGCGCCAGCCACGGCGTTTCCACCTTGGGGCTGACGCTGAAGGCAAAAATAGCGAGGAGAAAGAGAAAGAGTTGGCTATAAATCACGGAAAATCTCTATCATGGGAAGAAACGAAAAGGGTCGAAGCGCCACGCCAGCAAAAATGTGGACATATGATGGCTTCATTGTAGCCATTTTCCAGGCTTTTACCAGGAGGCGAAAGAGGGGAGAGGCGAAAGAGGGGAAGTGTTTGCTTTGCACGGGTAAAATATCATACACTGTTATCCATTCGATAAACTGCGGAGGTTTTTTTATGAGTGGACGCACTTCCTTATCACCGAACCCATTGACTGAAAGTGCATCAAAAAATGAATCGAACGATGATAAAATTCGCGGTAACGACTGGGCCACGAAATTCTTCAACCTGCATGAGTACACCAATATTTTGCTTGACTCGATGCCTTTTTGCTTGCATTTATGGGACAGGAATTTGCAGATGTTTGCCTGCAACGAGGCAAGCATGGATTTTTTTAAGCTGCGCAACAAACAAGAATTGTTTGACAATTTCCTCTCCTTTTCTCCGGAATACCAGCCGGACGGGCAGCGGTCGGATGAAAAAGCCGCTGTGAATATGAAAAGGGCTTTGGAGAAGGGCAAAATCACCGTCGAATGGATGCACCAAGCCTCGGATGGTACGCCGTTGCCGACGGAAATCACTCTTGTCCGCGTCCGCTACGAAGGTGCCGATTTTCTTGCCAGCTATATCCGGGACTTGAGACAACACAAACAGTTGCTACGGGAAATCGAGGAGCGGGAGAAGCTGATGAAAACGATGATGTGTTCTCTCCGCGCCTCCGCCACCCAACTGGAGGCCATAGTCACCAACTATTCCGGTTTGATCTGGAGTGTGAATCAAAATCGCGTGATTACTTTCTATAAAGGTACGTTGCTGAAAAAACTGGGAAAAAAGTCTTCGCAGATAGAAGGGCAAACACTTGACGCCTACTTCGACAAAGACAAGCACCATCGACTTCTTGAGAACATACAAAAGACATTTACCGATGGAGCTCAGGACTGGCTTGCCGACATCAACGGCAGAAGCTACCACATACGCACCACGCCCATCGCGGATGACAGCGGTCGTGTGACCGACGTGGTAGGCAGTTTTGACGATGTCACGGAACTGAGCTGGCTTCAGACGGAACTGAAGAACGCGCTCAAGGCGGCTCAGGATGCCAATCGCGCCAAAGACAATTTTCTGGCCAGGATGAGCCATGAAATGCGCACCCCGCTGAACGTCATTATCGGCCTGTCCGAATTAGTTCTGGAAAACTACAAGCTCAACAAACAGTGTCAGGCGGATCTTGAGCAGGTAAGCAATGCTGGCACGACCCTCCTCAACCTGGTCAACGACTTGTTGGATATTGCCAAGATAGAAGTGGGGAAATCTGAGCTTGTTGGCGCCGAGTACGACCTCCCCAGCCTGATCAACGACGCCATTACCCAAAGCATTTTGTACATGGGTGAAAAACCTATCCGATTTATCCTCGACATCGACGAAAGCTTGCTCATGCGTCTTTACGGTGACGAACAAAGGGTCAGACAAATTCTCAACAATCTTTTGTCCAACGCCTTCAAATATACCAGGGAAGGGGTGGTGGAACTCGGCGTGCATTGTGTCCGGGAAGGCGACGCGGTTTGGATGACCATCCAGGTATCGGATACCGGCATTGGCATCCAGCCGGAGGATATGGACTGGCTGTTTACGGACTACATCCAATTGCATACCCAGAAAATGGAAGGGGGAACCGGCCTTGGTCTCCCCATTGTCAAAAGGATGGTCGAGATGATGGGCGGCTCGATCACCGTAAAGAGCAAATACAAAGAGGGCAGCATCTTCACGGCGAGGTTGCGACAAGATTTTGTGACCGACGCTACAATCGGCCCGGAAATGGCGAATAGTCTGAAAACCTTCCGCTATGTCGATCATAGGCGCCGCCTTCGTTCCCGTCTGTCACGGCTCGACTTGTCCTACGCCCGGGTGCTGGTGGTGGACGATATGCCGGCCAATCTCGACGTAACCAAAGGCATGATGATGTTTTACGGTGTACAAGTTGACTGCGTGACCAGCGGCCAGCAGGCCATTGACGCCATTCGCGCCGAAAAAGTTCGGTATGACGCCGTGTTCATGGACCACATGATGCCGGAAATGAACGGCATGGAAGCCACCAGAATTATCCGAGAGAATATAGGAACGGCATATGCCAGAACCATCCCGATAATAGCCCTGACGGCCAATGCCGTAAGGGGAAGTGAGGAAATGTTTTTGAACAATGGTTTCCAGGCCTTTTTGTCAAAGCCGATTGACCGGAACCGTCTTGATGCGCTGCTCCAGAAATGGGTCCGGAACAAGGAACGGGAAAAGGCGCTTGCCGCACAGGAAGGAATGCTGCGACGGATTCGCCGACAGAATAAGGAAAGGCGGGCTCTTCCGACCAGGAGGAGCGGAACCGATCGGCGACTGCTCGGCGAGAACATTGCCGGGCTGCATATGAGCAAGGGGTTGCGGCGCTTTGGCGGTGATGAGGGATCCTTCCTGCACGTCCTGCGCTCTTTTGCGGCAAATACCCGACCGCTTCTTGAAAAGATTAAAAAAGTTAGGCCAGAATGCCTGGCCGATTACGCCATCGTTGTGCACGGAATAAAGGGTGCCAGCCGGGGTATTTGCGCGGAAATGATCGGCGATCAGGCGGAAGCCCTGGAACAAGCGGCCAAAGCCGGAGATTTCGACTTCGTGCGCGCCAATAATCCGGCCTTTCTGGCAGCCGCCAAACGGCTTGTCGCGGATATTGACAAGCTGTTTGCCAAGATGGCTGAAAAGAAGGCGAAACCCAAAAAGGACAGGCCGGACGGGGAAACGCTGGAAAAGCTCTTTATCGCCTGTAAAAACAATGACATGGACGATGTGGACGCGGCCATGTCAGAACTTGAGGGCTATGAATACGCGCTCGACGACGGGCTTATAGCTTGGCTGAGACAAAACGTGGACCAAATGAATTTCACGGAAATTCAAGACAAGCTTGCAGCTTTGTCCCGATAAAATCCGAAGGACGAAATGAAACCGGCACGTTATACCATCATCTTGGTTGACGACAACAAGGCAACCCTGACCATGGGCAGGGAAATGCTCAAGACCTTCTACAAGATCTACCTCGCGCCATCCGCAGCCAAGCTTTTTGAACTTTGCGAGACCTTCCTGCCCGACCTGATTCTTTTGGATATCGACATGCCGGACATGAATGGATACGAAGCCATTAAAAGGCTGAAGGCCGATGCGCGTCTGGCAGATATACCGGTTATCTTCCTCACCGCGAAAAACGATGATGAAAGCGAGGTGGATGGCCTTGACCTGGGCGCGGCGGACTACATGTCGAAACCCTTTTCCGGGCCGTTGCTGCTCAAACGTGTCTCCAACCAGCTTTTGATCATACAGCAAAAAAGAGAGTTGCTTGCCAGCCAGGCGGCCCTTGAGGATCATATGCACCATTTGGCAGAAACGGTGCATAGCGAGGCCAAAAAGGTGACCACAATGCAAAACGCTTTGATCGCCACTGTGGCCGACCTAGTGGAATGCCGCGACGCTTACACCGGCGGCCACGTCACCCGCACCCAGCGTTATTTGAAGGCTCTGATGTCTGAGGTCATCAGAAAAGGCCTCTATAAGGATGAAATTTCTGAATGGGACATAGAGCACTTTCTGGCCTGCTCTCCGTTACATGACATCGGCAAGATCGCCATCAGCGATCTTATTTTGAACAAGTCCGGTAAACTCACCCCGGACGAGTTCGAGATCATGAAAACGCATGTGACGGTGGGCGTGGATGCCATAGAAAGAATAATAGACAAGATGGGAGAGAATGCTTTTATGCTCCATACCCTGTACATCACGGGAACTCACCACGAGAAATGGGACGGCACTGGTTATCCCATGGGACTGAAAGGGAACAATATCCCGTTGGAAGGACAGCTCATGGCCATCGCCGATGTATACGACTCCCTGATTTCCACCCGTCCGTACAAAAAGGCGCTTACCCACGAAAAGGTATGCGAAATTATCAAGGAAGGCGCGGGAAGCCATTTCAACCCGGTTTTGGTCGATGCTTTTTGCGGGGTGGAAAAAGAGTTCGCCAAGATTGCCCAAGAGGTCGTATCGCGATAATCCTCCAGCCATAAGCCCCAGCAAAAAGAAAGTCCCGCAAGGCATTGCGCACCTTGCGGGACTTGACTGAACAATAATTTGTGGCGTCCCCAACCGGATTTGAACCGGTGTTGCCGGCGTGAAAGGCCGGTGTCCTGGACCTGACTAGACGATGAGGACGTGTGTGGTGGGTCGTGCGCGACTTGAACGCGCGACTCTCTGCTTAAAAGGCAGATACTCTACCGACTGAGTTAACGACCCGCTGAGCGAAACTTGTCTTTTACTCTTTACGGGCGTTTCTGTCAAGAAAGAAAAATATGAGGCGCCACGTCCGCCTTCTTTTATACCCGCTTACCATCACGCTAAAACGCCGTCGCACCCACACCGCGACAGCGGGAAACAACTGGTGGGCCGTGTTGGGCTCGAACCAACGACTCTCTGCTTAAGAGGCAGACACTCTACCGATTGAGTTAACGGCCCATTTTTCATGGCGGCCTGTTTACTGTCCATGGGGCGGTCTGTCAAGCGGGAATCGCGCCACCGGCCACTACCACAGGCGCCAGACCGATGACCGTTGCCCTTCCAGGGCCGCTATGGTACAACGGGCGCGTTACATTGTACAGGCCGTTTCCGGTCTTTTTCTTTTCATACACGAGGCAGGGTATGACCAAAAAAATACTTCTCGCTGACGAAGAAATCCCACGTCAGTGGTATAACGCCGCCGTGGATATTCCTGGCGGGCTGCAACCGCCGCTCGACCCAGCCACCAAACAGCCGATGGGGCCGGACAAGCTGGCGCCGATTTTCCCGATGGGGCTGCTCGAACAGGAAATGTCCGATAAGCGTTTCATCGACATTCCGCAAGAGGTACTGGATATTTACACCATCTGGCGGACAACGCCTTTGGTGCGCGCCACGAATCTCGAAAAGGCGCTGGGCACCAAATCGAAAATCTTCTTCAAAAACGAAAGCGTTTCGCCGGTTGGTTCGCACAAGGCCAACAGTGCCGTGCCGCAGGCCTTCTTTAACATGAAAGAAGGGGTGAAGCGCCTTTCCACCGAAACCGGCGCCGGCCAATGGGGCTGTGCCCTGTCGTTTGCTACGAGCAAGTTCGGCCTCGAATGCAAGGTCTACATGGTGCGGGTCTCGTTCGACCAGAAACCGTACCGCAAGTCGATGATCCAGACCTACGGCGCCACGGTCGTGCCCAGTCCCAGCCCAGACACCAAAGCCGGGCGCGACATTCTCGCCGAGTTTCCCGACACGCCGGGTTCGTTGGGCATCGCCATCTCCGAAGCGGTCGAAGATGCCTTTTCCCGCGACGACACCAAATACGCTCTCGGATCGGTTTTGAACCATGTCTGCGTCCACCAGTCGGTGATTGGCCTCGAGGCAAAAAAACAACTGGCGCTAGCCGGAGAAACGGCGGATGTGCTCATCGGCTGTTGCGGCGGCGGCTCCAATTTCGCCGGTTTGGCGGCGCCGTTTCTCCCCGACTACCTCGATGGCAAAAAGATTCGTTTTATCGGCGTCGAACCGTCCTCCTGCCCAACGCTGACCATGGGCAAGCTGGCCTACGACTACGGCGATGTCGCCGCGACGACGCCGCTTCTCTATATGTACACCTTGGGCCACGGCTTCATCCCGCCTGGTATCCACGCCGGCGGCCTGCGCTACCACGGTATGGCGCCGATGGTGTCGGCGATGGTACGGGAAAAGATCATCGAACCGCTCAAAGTGCAGCAACTGGAATGCTTCGAGGCCGGCGTCCTGTTCGCGCGCAGCGAAGGCATCGTCCCGGCGCCGGAGACCTGTCACGCCATCCGTGCCGCCATCATCGAAGCCACGCGAGATCTGAAAAAAGAACAGACCATCCTGTTCAATTTCTCCGGACATGGCCTGCTCGATATGGCGTCCTACGACAAGTATTTCGCCGGTGAGCTGCACAACTACGACTATCCGGAAGCGGAGCTGACCCGCTCGTTGGCCGGCTTACCCAAAATCTAACTCTCCTTTCCCGTCGCCCGCTTTGGCGGGCGGGCGGAGTTTGCCATGCGTATCCCCTTCATCACGCTGCTTTTGCTCTTGTTCGCCATTCCGGTCGCCGCCGCCAATCCCAGCCAATTCGTTAGGAATGGCGGCTATCTTGTCGAGGTGAACGGCCAGACCACCGCCTCGTTGCACCCCGACGACCGTTTCATCCCGGCTTCAACGATCAAGGTGCTGTCGGCCCTGACTGTTCTGCGTACCCTTGGCGAAGACTTTCGCTTCACCACCCAATTTTATTACGACCGGAACACGCAAATCCTTTCAGTCAAAGGTAGCGGCGACCCCTTTCTCACCTCGGAGATATTGGCGAAAGCGGCGGAGCGGCTGCGGCAAAGCGGAGTGCAGCGGGTTTCTCAACTACTACTCGACGATTCGGCCTTTGCCCTGTCGCACGACCTTCCCGATGGTTCGGAAAATTCCCGCCAGCCCTACGACACCGGCAACGGCGCTTTGGTGGTGAATTTCAACACCGTGACCTTCCGCAAGGATGCCCAGGGGCGGGTTTTTCAGGAAGACCCCAATACGCCACTATTGCCAATCGCCAGGGAACTGGCCGCAAACGCCCCCATCGGTGCCCAGCGGGTCAACGTCTACAGCGGCGGTGTGATCACGGTATCGCCAGGTCTACGTCACACCGGCGAGCTGCTCTTAAGCCTGCTGCGCCAGGCCGGCATCGAGACGGAGGATTCGGCGCGGCGTGGCCAGGTGGCCGTCGGCTCGCAACTGGTTTTAAGCCTTGAATCGGAGATGAACACGAAGGAAATGGTGCGATCTTTTCTTAAACATTCCAACAACTTCGTCGCCAATCAACTGGTCTTGACCGCCGCCGCCCAGCGCTTTGGCGCGCCAGCCACCTGGCCGAAGGCGAAGATGCTGTTGGAATCGACCGCCTACCAGTATCTAAAATTGACGCCCGCTGATTTGCAGATTCAGGAAGGCTCCGGTTTGTCACGGCATACTTGTGTCAGTCCAAAAGCGATGCTGACCATCCTGCGGGCGTTTGAACCGTGGAAAGAGCTGCTGCCAAAAAAGTTTGACGCTCTTGCCAAAACCGGCACCATGACTGGTGTCTCCTGCCTGATCGGCTATCGGGACACACCACAAGGCCCGGCCCATTTCGCCATTTTGCTGAATCAGGAACGCAACGCGAGAAAAGAGGTGCTGGACGCTCTGTTTGCGCCACCAGGGACGAAGACGGCCAGGCAAATTGCCAAAGCCGCGCCAGTGGCCAGAAGCAAAAAGGCTGTCGCCAAAGCTAAAGGCGTTAAAGCCAAAGCCACCGGCAAGATGACGAAAACAGCCACTGGTAAAGCCAAGCCGGGTAAAAAGACCACCGTCACTAAAAAGAAGAAAGCGCGTTAGTGTACGAGTTGGCGTACCCGTCTTATAACTGGTACGGGTTTGGCATCACAAACACGACGCCTTCAACGGACATACTGAGCCTCCCGTTCAAACTTCCGTCCCGAGACGACAAGCCAGCCTTCAATCGCCTTATTTCTTCACTCGAAACGGTCATCGTACCCTGCCCCGCCGCAAAGCCAACCTTCTCGCGCATCAACCGGTCGAGCTCGCTAACATCTGCTACTTTCGGATAGGGTAATTCTTCGATCTCAACTTTCTCCTCGATGGTTCGAATTTGCCACAGCGCTTTCTCGGTAAGCCACAGTTGGTAGGTGTTGGGTCGCTTCGCGCCAGGCTTTGTGTTTGTGGGAGACATTGCCAAGAGACCTCCGTCCGCCGGCAGCTTCATTCGTTCCGAAGTCTTAAAAAAGCTGAAATCCCTGCTCACTTCTGGAGCGACTGGAGTTTCAACTACCGTAGCATCGCGAGGTTTGGTGAATTGAGGCTCCTTGGTCTGGGTCGTGATCGAAGTTGCCATCTTGGGTATGACAAAGAACATGACTACGGTCCAGATTATAACCAGGGCGATTGCGAATCCTGACCCGAAGACCAAGCCATTAAGAAATCGTTTTAACATTTTTTCTCTTGGAACGAGTGAGCTATTCGGGTGGCATAAACCTAACACTTAAATTAATCGACGCGCTAAAGCACTGCCTCAATTCCTTTACGATCAAGAATGTCGAGCAAGCGCCGTGAAGGGCCGCTGGGGTGCTTGTCGCCTGCTTCCCATTTGCGCACGGTGGAAGTACCCACCCCTCTCTTCAAATTTGGCCAATGGAAACCGCCATCATTAACGATGGTCGTGATATTTCGCGCTCCATGAAGCACTCTGACGAAATCTACAACACCATCATCGGCGATAGTGAAGAAAATCATATACTTCCCGTATGATGTTGCACGAATTCCAAAGAAAATTTCATCTCGTCGCCGATACAACTCTAGATGTTGTGCAATTTCCGTAAATCGTTTCTCGATTTCTTCTATAAAGGACAACGCTCGTGTTGGATTATCGAATGCGATGTAATCACCGATTTCCTGCAAATCGCGTTCAGCTTTGCGTGAAACACGAAATGACATCATGACTCCTGGTGCTGATCGGTATAGCGCGTGCGTAACCGAGTAAATACCTCCCCGCCAGATTCTGCCGGTCCGCTAAACCCTCCTTAATGAGCGTGCGCAGCGTCTCAAGGTCGCGGCGCTCATCGTCGCGCTTGCGTGTCCAGTCCCGCACCGCTTCGCGAATTATTTCGCTGGTACTGCAAAGGTATCTACACAAGTCTCTGTGCGAGGGCGGGGAAATTTTCTATGACGACCTGTTTGAAATCGGCGATTTTTGTCAGGTCGTAGTCCATGAAAGCCAAAAAATCGTACAATTGAAGGAGTACC
>Ga0209629_10001918_pt1 | contig 13667 bp, 10 predicted proteins | sample TergutCu122P5_FD_187286 | JGI IMG/M metagenome (GOLD analysis project Ga0209629, IMG submission 187286) | Cubitermes ugandensis P5 segment gut microbial communities from Kakamega Forest, Kenya - Cu122 P5 (SPAdes) (version 2) | ecosystem: Host-associated > Arthropoda: Insects > Digestive system... | reverse complement strand
TCCAAATCGACTTGTACCAATGGCTTGATGGCGCTGACAACCACTTCTTTCAGCATTTGGTTATCATGAACCGTTAATTTACCCAAATCGATTGTTTTTTCATCTCCCGTAATTTGGAATACGGTATTCACACTTGATTTTCCCACATATTGAGAGGATAAAAGAAACTCTCCTTTTCCGGGCATGGCAACTTGAAACTTTCCGGCATCATCGGTAGTAAATGTCTTTATGGCTTTTTGAGGAGTGTCTTTTTCCGAAATCCACAAAGTAGCATAAGCGATTGGTTCCTTTGTCAGAGAATCCGAAACCTGTCCTTTGATTGTAGTTGTGGAAATACTTTGAGAGCCTGATTGCGCAAAAGTTTGCGAAGCTCTAATTGTTACTGTAAGAATTAGCAGGAAAAAGAGATATTTGTTCATGTGATAATTTTATGATATGAATACACGTTTATAATTCTTTGCAAAGAAGTCGCAAATATAAGTAGAAAGCAAATAAAAAATATTACTTTTGTACATAAAAAAACTTAATTCTCATTTTTATGAAACGAAAGCTATCTTTTATCGCTATTCTTTATCTTTTGTTTGTCATTTCGATAAAAGCCGAAGATGTTTACACCTGGGGTTCTTTGCCGGTGGGCGGCGGCGGCTTTGTTACCGGTATAGTTACTTGTCCGCAGGAAAAGAATCTGATCTACGCCCGAACGGATGTAGGCGGCGCTTATCGCTGGGTAGAAGAAACGCAGTCGTGGAAACCCCTAACCGATTATCTTTCAGATGCTCTCACTTCATACATGGGAGTAGAAAGTATGGCAATCGACCCGCAATCGCCGAATAAACTGTATATGTATTGCGGAACTACTTATTGGAATAGCGGGCGAAGCGCTATACTTTATTCCGAAGATTATGGCGATAACTTTGTGGAAAAAGCCATTGTTACTTCTCTATTTCCTGCGCATGGCAACGACAACGGACGTCAGTCGGGCGAGCGGTTAGCCGTTGATCCGAACAATGGAAATATCCTGCTTTGCGGTTCCCGTACCAAAGGATTATGGAAAAGTACAAATGCCGGAACGACCTGGAACCGTTTGGATAATGTATCTTTTCCTGATAACGTTAAAGTTGCCTTTGTTCAATATATTCCTAATTCGACAACAAAAGGAAGCGCTACCCCTGAAATATTCGTTGGATTGCAACGTAGCAGCGGAAATAACTTATTCGTAAGCGAAGATGGAGGAAATTCATGGCAAGCTGTCGCAAATCATCCAACCACTTATATGGCTCACCGTTGCCTGCTTTCCAATGGTAAATTATACATTACTTATACCGATACCGAAGGACCAGGCACAAATGGGGCAGGCGCTATAGAAAAATATGATCTGACTTCAAAAACATGGACTGATATTACGCCTTCAGGTAATAAATATTCTTTTGGCGAAGTTTCCGTTGATCCGGAAAATCCGAATAATCTCATGGCGACTACACTTTCAAAATGGATGCAGCAATCCTGGATTACGGGAGGAGAGACTACTTGGGGCGATCAAATATATGTTTCCACCAATGACGGGTCGAGTTGGAAAAATTTGTTTCCTTCATCCGTTTCATTTAACGAGCCTTTAATCGAATGGGTGAAAAAAAGTTCTCAATTACATTGGACTGGCTCTGCCAAAATTGATCCTTTCAACCGGAACCGCGCTTTTTTCATTTCCGGAAATGGAATTTATATGACTGAAAATCTCTGGGCTGCAAAGCCCGTGTTCAAAATGGCTGTTACCAATCTGGAAGAAACTGTTCCAAGCGAGCTTGTAAGTTTGCCCGGAGCGCCGGTAGCAACTGTGATTGGCGATTACGATGGATTTATTTATCCCGACATTACGAAATATTATGCCAGACATACTCCCAGCATAGGATCAAATTCAGGATTGGCTGTTGCAGGAAAAAACACAAATGTGATGGTTCGCGTAGGAAATGCCGTTTATCTGAGCGGAAACGCAGGGGCAACATGGTCTCAACTTCCTGCGCCTTCCTCGTCTATGACAAGCGGGTGGTGTGCGGCAGGCGCAGATGGCAATTGCATCGTTGTAACGCCTAACAGCGCTCACCCTTTTTATACATTTAATAAAGGAGTAACTTGGACGGAAATGCAGGGGATTACTACCAATAATATACGGTTTTTTGCTGATTTTGAAAAGGAGAATGTCTTTTACGCCAATGTTAGCAGTGCCTTGCGGACTTATACTTACAATGCAACTTCCGGAGTGTTTGAATACAAGACATCCGTTTCATTGCCTGGAGCGACCAATAACCGACTGACCGTTGTACCCGGAATAGCCGGAGAAATTTGGTTCCCTCGCAACACCGGAGGATTGGGCAGAATTACCGGCGCAAATACGAATACTCCAACACTTACAACTCTTGCATTAAGTACGGTCACTTGCGTAGGCGTAGGAAAAGCGGCGCCGGGTAAAACCTATCCTTCGCTGTATATTTGGGGTAAACCGAAATCTGTCGACCCAACGGGACTCTATCGTTCCGACGATGAAGGCGCAAACTGGATTCGCATCAATGACGATAAGCATCAATTCGGCGGACCGGGCAATGCACAGTTTGTTAAAGGAGATATGAATGTCTATGGCAGAGTGTATATGAGTACTGTTGGAAGAGGTATAATCTGTGGTGAACTGAAATCCGGCGGATCTTCTATTCCTAAAATTGATAAACCGAATAATATAAAAGTTACGAAAATCGGTGATAAGACAATGATTGAAACTCCGGGCGATTGTCCTTACTCGATTTACTCGGTTTCCGGAATTTTAATCGAAAAAAGCGCTTGTAATCAAACACATACGATTAGTCGGGCATTAGCGCCGGGGATTTATATTCTCAGTGTTGAAACCCCGAATGGAATAGAAACGGTTAAATTTTTGAAATGAAGTAATGATTATAAATGATTGATAATTTGTTTGATTCGTAATTGGACAAAGACTTAAATAGCCGCTTCGGATATGTCCGTTTTCAATAATCAAAGGATATTGTTTTTGCAACTGTTCATGTTTTTGAAGCGTAGTTTGCGGATTGTGATTATATTCAATAAAAAACTCTCCTTGCGAATCGGGATGTAAATATTTTTCAGTCAATCTAATAGCCAAATACCCCATGCTCTTTCTCATATTGATTTCCACGCAAGGATGCAGATAACAGGAATTGCCGGATTGATAAATTAACATATCAATTCCAATAGCGCCTGTGTAATAAGGCGCATACATTTCCTGTATTAATTCCGATAAAACAATTCGTGTTCGTATTAATAAATCCGCATCAATCAAGTCGGTAATTTGTTTTTTTAAGTATGCCTGTCCGGCTAACAGGCTTTTTTCATACGCACCTTTGCTGTTCGTTTGAAAAATCGAGTAACCCATAAATTGTATATCTCCTTGTTTGGTAATTTCAAAGTGCATGGAAAAATCCATGTATTTATCTAACGCTTTTTCAATAGAAACTTGCCTTTGCTTTTTCAACATCCCGCTGATTATCTGCTTTTCCGATTGCGCCAACTTTTCGTTGGGCAACCAAATCAAACCGCGTCCCGAAGAAGAATAAGGTGATTTAACTAAAAGCCGCTCATGACTTTGAACGGTTTGTTGCTCTATTTCTTCAATACCGGAGAAAAAACGAGGAAGGATTTCCCTTTCAATTTCAGGAATGCGCTCTAAAAGTGCAGCGAGAATTTTTCGGGAAGCAAACCGGCTGCCGAGAAAACGAAATTCCTCTTTCCACTGAGGAATAGCAAGCGAAAGATTCCATTGTTTGTTTAGTTTTTCAAAGAAATGAACGCTTTGCGGAGAAATTCCCCATACATCTACCGCTGAATGTTGAAACATTTCCCGATTCTCGGAAAAATCGCCGGGAGTTACTGTCTTAATCTGAAAATTCAAAGGTTTACAAGAAAGAATAAAATCTTCAGGCAGAGAAGTTTCCATAAAAACGAAATCCCCTTCGGAAGCATACCAAGCCGGAAGAAAAGCCAAATCGGTCTGCATTTTAGTTATGTGCGCCGGCGGATGATAATATTTGGACGCATTGAGGACAGCCGTTTCATGACCCGGATTAAAGTAATGAATCATACCGGTTTGATTATTCTGAAAAAACCGATTCCGTGGTCAAACACGGCGCCATCGCAATGGAAGAAATTTTCGATACTTCCATTCGAGCGTAATTCATCGGGCGTTCCGACCATCATTCCGCTTTTCTTGTCCATCAACCAAAGTGTATCAGCAATTTGCAAAGCGAGTTCTACATCGTGAGTAGTAAGGAAAATAGTTTTACCGGTGCGGCGAGTCAAATCGAGCAGCAGATGCATGATTTCCACTTTACTTGGAAAGTCGAGGAAAGCTGTCGGCTCATCCAAATAGATGAACGGTGTTTCTTGGGCTAATGTTTTGGCAATCATCACTTTTTGCCATTCCCCGTCGCTTAGCGTCAGAACCTGCCGGTCGGCTAATTCTTCTATTCGTATCCAAGAAATAACTTCTTTGACAACCGTTTCGTCGATGGAATTTAGCCGTCCCCAAAAGCCGGTGTAGGGACTTCGCCCCATGCCAATCAGTTCGGTAACAGATAAATCGCCTACATTCGGGCGTTCCGTTAAAACAACGCCGATGGTACGGGCTAATTCTTTATCGGAATAATCGTCTATGGCTTTTCCGAGTATCCTGATTTCTCCTGTTAATTTGGGTTGAAAACCTGAAAGCGTTCGCAATAAAGTGGATTTTCCTACGCCATTCGCTCCCATTAAGCAAGTTAATCCTCCTGCGTAAAGAGAAGCCGAAAGGTTTTCAAATATCGTCTTCAAGCCGTTTCTTGTTTTGTAGCCGACTGATAAATTTCGGATTTCAACCGTTTCCTCCATTTTCAAATAGTTCTTGTTGTATAACGACCGGGAGTAATTAATATTGTGAAATTCAGGTATAATAAAAATAGGGTTTCGTTTGTAACTAAATGTTTTATTATGAATAAGTCTGTCCCATGATTTTTATTTCCCGTACAAAAGTATTAATTTTGTTTCAAATTGTAATTATTTATGCTGAAAGTTGGCGTTATTTCAGATACACATGCCTATTGGGACGATAAATATACCGTTTATTTTTCCGAATGTGATGAGATTTGGCATGCGGGAGATATTGGTAGCGAAGAAGTTTTGAACCGGTTGGAAATGATTAAGCCTGTCCGGGCGGTTTACGGAAACACGGATAATCATTTAATTCGGATGCGTTGTTCGGAAACCTTGCGATTCAGGGTAGAAGAAGTAGATGTGTTGCTGACGCATATCGGCGGTTATCCCGGAAACTATGCGCCGCAAATACGGCAGGAAATTTATGCCTCTCCTCCCACGCTCTTTGTTTGCGGACACTCGCATATTCTCAAAGTGCTGTTTGATAAATCTCTGAAAATGCTATGCGTTAATCCGGGCGCCGCAGGATTGTCCGGCTTTCATCAGGTTCGTACCCTTTTACGGTTTGTCATCGATGGTAGCAATATCAAAGATATGGAAGTGATAGAATTAGCGTTCCGCGTTTAATTACCGCAACCTTAAAACGTCGCCTTCGGTTGGAACATAACCCCAATCTTTCTTATTCATCTTATACAAATATTTCATCTGAATGCCATACCGTTGAGAAATGCTGTGCATGGAATCGCCTATTTTAACAAGATGCTCTAAATAAGGCTTATCCGCTTTCTTTTTCTTTTTTTCAAGCCAAACAATATCGCCTTTTTTAAGCGGATAATAATCCGGGACCTCATTGTATTTGGCTAAATCTTTCACTTTAAATCCTGTCTCATCGGAAATCCGTTCGAAGCTATCATTTTCTTTGGCAATAATGTAAAGCATATTGTAGCATAAATAAATATCCCTGAGCAGCGCCGGATTCTTATTCTTTTCATTTTTCGATTTAACATTGTTTTCCGGATATGATTTTTCATCGTATTGATATAAATCATATCCTTCGATGACACGGATTAAACTGTTGGCATATCCCGGATTGGTTGCATAGCCGCAGGTTTGCAATCCTTTAGCCCATGAAATATAATCCCGAATATCATACGTGAATAAAACCGCATAACGCGGATATTTTAGCAAAAATTTCGCATGGTCCTCAAACGATTCTTCCACCGTGTTATATTTTCTGAAACAGTCGTTCGGAGTATCGTCTCTCCGGTAAACAAATTCGCCCGTCCAATCCGAATGGCATTTGATTCCAAAATGATTATTGGAAGCTCTTGCTAACTCGCTTGTGCCGGCTGCCGACTCGATAATTCCTTGCGCCAGCGTGATGCTCGCCGGAATTTTGTACCTGTCTTTTTCTTTAATTGCTAAATCTTTATATTGATTAATATAATCCACATACGCCTGAACTTTCTTTTGAGCGGACAAAATCAAAGTAAATCCTGTCAGGAAATAAAAAATAAAAAATATATGTCGCATTTTGCAAAATTACAATTACTATTTTATGGTTGTAAAGATACGGACAAATTTAGAATTTGACAATTATATTATTCATTTTTGGGTATATTTCGTAAAGAGTTGTATCTTTGCAATGTAAATTTAAAAACGGATATAGTTATGGAAACTACAGTACGAAAAGTTAAAGCACAGAAATTCAGTACTATAAAACGAACAAGAAAGGAATGCCCTGAAAACCTTTCAAAAGCAGGCAGGTGGATGCAGGAAAACCCCAATGGGATTGCAATAATTGTTAATCGTAGAGCTGTAAACAGATAATGGACAGGTATATTGTAGATACTAATATCCTTGTTCAGATTGTTACTGAACAGCGCTTTACGGAAGATGTGCGCTATATGCTTAGATACAGTGGTGCACAAATTTATGTTTCTTCTGCAAGTGTTCAGGAATTAATTAATTTATTGCAATATGAAGATGTGAAGTTACAAAAGCAGAAAATTGTAACTATTTCCAATGTTTTTGAATTTATTGAAGAAACATTGGACTTTACTGTGAAATATATTGACAAAGGGCATTTGAAGCAACTAAGTAAAATGGAGCTTGTAGATAAGCATACCGACCCTTTTGACCGTATAATTATTGCGCAGGCAATCGTGGAGCAAATACCCCTCATTAGTAGCGACCAGAAATTCTCAAAATATAGAAAACAGGGTTTGGATTTTATTCCAAATTTCTGATAAGCTTATAATCTATTCGTAAATGATGAAAATTCTCAATATCACTGCAAAGATACAAATTTGTAGTTACGAACAACTACTTTCGGAAGAAAAAAAGATAATTGACTGCGCAAAGGATGCTTGTTTTCGCGCCTACGCTCCTTATTCGCAGTTCCGGGTAGGCGCTGCCGTCCTGTTGGCGAACGGTGACATTGTCACCGGTAGTAATCAGGAAAATGTCGCCTTTCCTTCCGGACTGTGCGCAGAACGAACCACGCTGTTTTATGCCAATTCCCAATATCCGGAACAGGCGGTTAAGTCATTGGCTATTGCCGCATATACGCAGGGTGATTTTGTTAAGAGCCCTGTTTCACCTTGCGGCGCTTGCCGGCAAGTGATTCTTGAAACAGAAATGCGTTACAAGAATCCGATTCGCATTTATCTTTATGGGAAAAATGAGATTTATATTATTGAGGGAATCAATGATTTGCTTCCGCTTGCATTCGGAACGATTGAACAGAATAAATAGGGACTGAGTGGCTACCTGTCCGGATACAGCGCCTGCCACCATTCGGGTTCGTTTTTCAGCCAGCGGGCAAACCATGCATAAATCGTTTTGTTCCAATCGATGCGTTTCTGATAAGTGTAAATAGCATGATTCTCTCCATCTACGGTGACAAATTCCACAGTCTTTCCCAAAATCCGCAGGGCATTGAACATCTGAATACTTTCGCCTATTGGCACATTGGTATCCGCTCCTCCGTGCAGCAACAGAAGTGGCGTATTGATTTTATCGGCATGGAACAAAGGACTTTGTTCGGTATATAATCGCGGATTATTCCATGGATAACTGCCGGCGCTCGCACCGCTGCTGTAGGAATATCCCCAATAGCCTTCTCCCCAATAACTTGTGATGTTACTGATTCCGGCATGGGAAACGGCTGCTGCAAAGATATTCGTTTTTGTTTGCAGGAATTGCGTCATAAATCCTCCGTAGGATGCACCAATGCAACCAATTTTCATACTGTCCACAAACGGATGTTCGCGATAAAATTTTTGCGTTCCGGCAATAATATCATCGGCAGTTTTTTCTCCCCAAGCATTGACGTGACGGGCTGCAAATTCCTGTCCAAATCCGGTAGTTCCCGAAGGTTGCAAGGTATAAACCACATAACCTTGCGCAGCATAAACCTGCAAAGGATAGGTCGATTCAAAAACGCGGGCAGTCGGTGAAGTTCCGCCGTAATAATACACAATCATGGGGTATTTTTTATTCGGATCGAATCCGGGAGGAAGATAATATCTGCCTTCAATCGTTGTTCCGTCGGAAGAAGTAAAATTCCAATCCGTCACTTTACTCAAATCCAACTCGCTCAACTGTTTTTGGAAAGGATCGTCGAGCATAACGGATTTTTCTGTTTTCAAATCATACTTGTACAAGCGATAGGCATTATTGGTTCCTTCGCCCTGATAAAGAGCAATTGGCGCTTTTTCCGCCGGCTGAAACCTGCGAATCATATCTTCCGGCAAATTCAGTTTTTTGAAAGTCTTTGAATTGACATCATATACATAAACCGAAATGCGATCTTTATCTTCCACCGAAAAATAGATTTGCTTATCATAAATCGACCAGTAGGCATTGGAAATACTCGGATTAAAATCTTTAGTAATCGCTTGAACAACTTTTGTTTTTCTATCAATGATAAACGCCAGAGTATTGTATGTATTGGAAATTTGTCCGGGCTTGATATTTAATCCAATACCTCCGAATGCTTCGCCGCTTCCGGTAACCAACAATTGCTTTGCATCGGGCGAATATTGCGCTCCGGACAGAAACGGATCTGAAAAGAGCGTATCGACAGCTAAAGTAAGTAAATCCATATCATAAAACGTTCGTTTAGTAAAAGGACGTTCGGTGATATTTTCTTCGCTAACCGAAAACAGGGCTTTTTTGCTGTCGAGGCTGATGTCTTCAAGATACGTATTTGTTCTTCCGAAAGTAATACGCTGTTCGGTTTTCGTTGAAAAATCATATAAATAGACCGAACTTCTTCCACGGAAAGCGCCTGAGCGGTCGCTTGGAGATAAAGTCCGCTTCAAGTCTCCTTTGTCTGCCGGAATTTCTTCCTTGATTTGAATCAATAAAAATTTTCCGTCCGGAGAAAACTGATAGGAATCGAATTTGATATTTTCCGCTATCCGCGTTTCTTCCAAAGTAGATACATCTAATAAATATAAATCTTTATTAGCCAATCCCGGACGGGAATAAGTCAATTGGTCTTTCCCCATAATCCAACGCGGACTCAGATCGGAAGCGAAACGGTAAAGTGTTTTATTGGAAGCCGTTTCCCGCAATTCCATTGAAGAAACGGTTTTTCCTCCCGTCAAGGTATTTGAAGCGCCGACTAAAAAATAATTTCCACTTGAGGAAATTGAGCTGGACGTCAAGCGATTTCCTTCCAGAATATCATAAATCGTAACTCGTCGTAAAGCGCCCGTAGAAATAGAAAGTTGCGCTAAAGAATCTTTTTTAGCCAGAGTCAGTAAAATTTTCATTTTTGATTCATTAAAATTTTTCACGCTTGCCAATCGCTTAATAACTACTTCATAACGACGAGGCTCTAAAGTAAGTTCCACTTGAATAGCATTCGCTTTGGACAAACTGTCTTCTTTCGTTTCTTTGGTTTTTTCTGATTTATCATTGACAAAAATTTCCATTATATCCGTTGAAGTAACGGACAGTGTCGCTTTGCAATAGCGATCAGGATCAATGGAAAATGCGAGCAATTGGATGGCTTTGTCGCGGTAAGGAATTTTGTAATCGTAAGGCGCAAAAGGTAAAATAAATACGCCTGCGGTATCGGCTTTTAACAAGTCTTTACTTTGAGATACTTCATCAAAATTAACGATGGTTTTTAACAGGTCTTTGTGTTCAAAAGCCTTTTTTTCGACATCCACACTGTCAATCAGAACCGGCATATAAACCGGAATCATGGACGAAGTTTTCACTTGTTCTATCCGAATCTCCTTCTGTGAAAATGTGTTTAAACAAAATAACAGGCACAGCGCTGAGGTTGCTAATCGAATCATAATCTAATAATAATCCAATATTTAATAAGTTATATTATTTTAAGAATAGCTGTAAAGGTAGTTAAATAATTTAATTTAACATGAATATTATCTATAAATTTTCTTTTTTTCATAGAAGGAGCTTTGATTTTATGGCAACGTAAGCTAACCCTTCATCTTTTAACAAATATTTTACTTCCGTTCTTTTGAAATTATCGTATCTTTGCTTTCTAAATTATTCACATATAACAAATATGAAGACTTTTTCTATTACTCTGTTAGCAACATTATTACTTATATGTTCAGCTATTACGATAATTGCTTCCCCAGCTTACCCCGGTCTTATTACAGTAAAACAACCAGATGGCACAACCATTTCTTACTATTTGAAAGGAGATGAAAAAGTCCACTGGATGGAATCAGAAGATGGATATACATTGATGTACAATGCACAAAAGTATGTAGTCTATGCTCAAACAAACGGGCAAGGCAATCTGGCGCCATCAAATATTAAATTTACCAGCAGCAACGTAACTCCTGCGGCAAATATTGCAAAAGGGCTACGTTACAGTGAAGCGCAAGTAAATACGTTAATGCAGATTTGGAAAATGACCAATGATGCAACTGTTCAACGAGCTTCCTCTACGGGTATTATAAATACATTATGCGCATTAGCTGCATTTAAAGACAAGCCTTTCACGCATACAGTTGCTGAGTTCGATGCTTTAATGAATCAGTCCGGATATAACGTCGGGGGTTCTAAAGGATCTGTGAGAGATTATTATTATGAAAATTCCTATGGACTTCTGACGATGCATGTTGATGTAGTTGGTCCGGTAACGGTATCGCAAAATGCAGCTTATTATGGCACAAGCAGTCAGTATGGCGACGCAACTGAAGAGCGTTATAAGGTTTTTGCCAGAGAAGTTATAGATCTTATCGACTCAATAGTAGATTTTTCAGGATATGCTATAAACGGGACAGTAGAAAATTTTCACATTATTTTTGCCGGCTATGGCGACGAATCAGTTGGCAACGGCATGCAGATTTGGGCGCACGAATGGGCGCTCGATAAGTCAGTGACAAAAGATGGAGTACGACTTTTCAAGTATTCCTGTTCGCCTGAATTGCGGGGTTCAAGCGGTACAAATATTACCCATATCGGCGTTGTTTGCCATGAAATGGGACATACTTTAGGCTCTCCGGATTTTTATGATACGCTTCATCCGGCAAACAGTCCAGGGGTGTTTACAGGAACAGGGGTATGGGATTTAATGGGTTCCGGCAATTGGAACAACAGCGGTGCATGTCCGGCGCATATCAATATGTATGAGAAAATTCAATTGGGCTGGGTAACGCCGGTTACGATAAAGTCAGCGCAAGCAATCTCTGATATGCCTAATTCGGCTATACCTAATTCAAAAAATCCAATAGCATACCAAAATAATACTTCAACTATTGGAGAATATTTTATTTTTGAAAATCGCCAGCAAATCGGTTTTGATTCATACGTTCCCGGACATGGATTAATAATTTATCATGTCAGTCTCACCGATGCAGATATTTCGAACAATACGGTTAATACTGGAAGCCAGCAGAAGATGTATCCTGTTTGTGCCTCGGCAACAAGTAATCCAAACGGAACGCCGGCTTCATACGGAAACATTAATTCTGCCGGATGTCCATACCCCGGTAGTTCCAATAATACCTCATTTACCGATTATACGATTCCGGCAGCTACTTCATGGAAAGGAGCAAACACTCAAAAACCGGTTACTGAAATTCAGGAACTAAACAAAACTATTTCTTTTAATTTCATGATGCCAGACGCTACGCCGATAACAAATCTGAAAACGACTGTTTTAGGGCAATCCGTAAAATTGGCATGGACGAAGCCTGAGGACAATACCACAATTGGCTATAACATATATCGTAATGACGCATTGCTAATAAAACTTACGGGAAATGATAACACTTCCTATACCCAATACAATGTAAATTCAGGTACTTACAATTATTGTGTAACAGCGCTTTATGCCGGCAAAGAATCTTCGCCGGTTTGTAAGTCGGTAACTATTAACAATTCTTCGGCTGGAGGCAGCAATTATCTTACCGTGCAGAATTTGACGGCTAAAAATGTAAATGGAAATAAAGATGTGCAACTCAGTTGGCAATCGCCTTTCGTTAACGATTGGATGACTTTTGCAGACAGTTGGGCTTATAATGTCTATCTCAATAATACTATTACTCAATTTTCTGCTGTTGTTCGATTTACGACAGATGATCTGCAAAAATTTCAAGGAAGTTCGCTAACCAAAGTCCGTTTGGGTATCGTCAATTTGCAATGTAAATACATCGTGCAGGCTTGGTATGCAAATCCGGATACGGTACAAGCCTGGTTAAGCGGTAAGGATGTATTGTCTTTAACGGGTGATCCAATCGTTAATCAAACGATTACTAATCCGTCTAAAGCAGGGAATGATTTTATACTTACCCTGGATTCTCCTATACCGGTTGCGCCCAATAAAGAATTGTGGATAGGTATTCAATATACTTTGAGTCCAATAACTTATGTAGCCGGATCCGATGCAGGACCTATAGTTGCGTTTCGAAACCTTATTTACTATGGAGGTAATTGGTCTATGCTGGGTAGTGGTTGGTATAATTGGTATATCGCGGGTTATATGGATTTTGGAGGTAGTGTTCTTAAAGCGCCTGCTGATAGTTGGTTACGAGCGTCTAACGCAGCAACAACAACCGGATCCTATTATGTTGTGTATCGCGATAATCAACAAATTGCGACTCCAACTCAATCGCCATATACAGATGCCAATGTACCTGCCGGTTCTCATATCTATTGCGTTTCTATTAAGTATAGTGATGGAAAGGAATCTGAACAGACGTGCATACAAGCTGTTCCATCCGATAACACTGCTATTGTTTCTGTTAATCCGGATGATGAAGTGAATATATATCCGAATCCTGTCCAAAGGGGTGAAAACTTAACCATCCATTGCGATCCGCAAACAAGCGCTACGTTCTCGCTCTATTCAATTTCCGGTCAGTTGATACAACAAGAGCAAGTAATAGGCCCTGATGTTCAGAAAAAAATGGATTTCAGCCCTGGTATTTATATTTTACAAATTAATAGTAATACAAAAACATTTATTCGGAAAATTATTATCAAATAATGCTCCGTCATTTGCGAGGTTGGTTCAGCCCTGCTTGCAATGAAGAATTATTTATCAAAAAAGAGAATTTTTCTATCTTTGGGCGAAATATTATTATAAGAAGGTGCTAAGAAAAATATTTTTGTAAACGAAAATAGAAAAACTCTCTCTTCCGCTTCATTTCATTGGAATGACTGAATAGTATAATAGAAATACTATATGTTGTAATGAAAAGTCAAAAACTCATTTTACC
>Ga0209629_10001917_pt1 | contig 13668 bp, 8 predicted proteins | sample TergutCu122P5_FD_187286 | JGI IMG/M metagenome (GOLD analysis project Ga0209629, IMG submission 187286) | Cubitermes ugandensis P5 segment gut microbial communities from Kakamega Forest, Kenya - Cu122 P5 (SPAdes) (version 2) | ecosystem: Host-associated > Arthropoda: Insects > Digestive system >... | reverse complement strand
CTACTGAACAGGGATAATTGATGGGAAACACAGTTTATACATGAGTAGAAGGTTGTAGCTCTCAAGCAACTTTGGTTTATAAAGGAACAAAGTCAAAACATGCCAGAAAAAAATATTAAACGTGGTTGTTACCTGAAAGTAACACTGGTCGATAGAGAGTTAAAGGAAGAACAGCATGTCCACAGTTTGGTATTTTGAAATTTCCTAGTGCAGAAGGCACGATGTACTGTTGGTAACAGTGAAGAAACCTGAAACAAATAAAGGACACTTCTGACAAACCAACTTCAAGACAGCTGATGAGTTAGATTAAGTTGAAATTGTTTGTACTAGGCCTAATAAAGGTGATTAAAACATTCAATTCACTGACAAGGCAAAACTGAGAGTAATGAACTGCAGGAAACAGAACTGAGTAACACCCTACCTCCCAGCACTTCTCTTTAAAACTGGTAATTTTGAACTTGTGGCTCCTCCATTTGTAGCAAGAATGACAGTTTGCAAAACAAGAGCCAACCCAACCACAAATTTCTTTCTGCATCAGTTTCCTGCATTGTTTACGTCGGTTATACAAAGAAGAGTAATAAAAAAAATATTTTTTAGGGGACGTGTGTTAGACCAGTGCTTTTCAAACTTTTCTGTCTGGAGAATCCTTTTCCAGACTCAAATATCTCACAGAACCCATCCGTTTTTCAGTTGGCAATATCGGTAAGTTATTTTATTCAGTTTTTTCTATTTGCAGGAATATAAAATAATGTAAAAACTTTACTGTTAAGTATAATTAATCTATAAAACAGTACAAATAACTGTATGTGAATTTCTCTGTGTGACAGATGAAACTGTTTTGATGAACACATGAATTTCAAATCTGGTATAATGGGAAAGAGCTGCAATCTGAGATATGCCTTAGCATCCAGCTTATCTCTGCATTTGGTTTTTGTCATAATTTATCATGAAAAGCCAGATTCACAAAGGTAGATGGTAGGAAACGGCAGCAGTTTTATAAACGCACACTTCAAGGGCTCAGGATACTCTTCAGCTAAGCTGGCCTAAAAACTTGAAAGAAAAATAGTAAGCAAATTTGCTTGAAAATTGAATCACTCAGAAAATCTACCAACTATCCATATTCATTGAGTGAAAAGTCTTACATCTGGTATGAACCCGTGAAGGGATTTCTCCAACAATTCTCGTCATTTTTGTTTTGTGGAAAATATTCTTCAAACGAGTTTTGTAAGTGTCTAAGATCACATCTTGATAAAATTTTACCCAGTTGTTCAAGATATTCATTCATCGTATCAAAACAATCATATTTATTTTCTTGCACACGTTGGTACAAGACACGAGTTTTAATCTTACAGCAGCCACTTTTCATTCAGCTGTGAGCACAGTTATGCTACAGCCCTGCATTGACAGGCTGAACTCATTTACCTTATTGACAATATTAGTGAGGTATGCCAGGTGCTGAAACCAAGGAAGATCTGAGAAACAGCTAATGGTGTTTCTGTTTCAGACTAGAAAATATTGAAATTTCATCCTCGGTTGAAACACTATCCTCAGAACCTTACTGTGAGACAAAGCAGTAAACTTCAGAATAAAATTCACAGTTTTGTACTCAATCTGTCATAGCACAGCACTGTAACAGTCTGCCATTTCAAGGCCATGCCTTAATAAATTTAACAATTTGCACTGTACTACCTAATGCAGATATCATTGAGTTTAGGTTCCTCTTAACTACCAATGCATGTATGCACAAAATGCAGTGTCTACTTGTGTACATTTTGGATACAATCCTTGTGATTACGTACTGTAGGTTTCACTACTTACTTACTCCATGCAGCAGAGTCCTTCTTAAGAAGATAACTGGTTCTGCAGCTAGTCAAGAAACTCCCCGCATTTTTGGAACCCCAAGGTTCATCGCCGTACTCACAAGTGCCCGCCACCTGCCCCTATCCTGAGCCAACTCCATCCAGTCCTCACAACCCCCTCCCACTTCCTGAAGATCCACCTTAATATTATCCTCCCATCTGCTTCTGGGTCTCCCCAATGGTCTCTTTCCCTAAGGTTTCCCCACCAAAACCCTGTGCACCCCTCCCCCATACGTGCCACATGCCCCACCCATCTCATTCTTCTCGATTTTACCACCCACACAATATTCAGTAAGGAGGAGATCACTAAGCTGTAGGTTTCACTACTACAGGGCAAATTTAATAATAATGGGGTAAAAGACTCTGCTTCCTTTAAGAGCTGTTGAGTACTGGAGTTCATTTGCATTGTTCAGTTTTGTTTTAAATATTCCCATTTATCCACTGATCCATTAAAACTATATTTAATAGAGGAAGGAGTACTGTCATGTGGGTGTTTCCACAAGACTGTACATGCAAGTGTCTGTCCCATTATTCTGTGAATATTATTGTTCTCTGGCTACACTGACTCTGCCCCAGACCGGTAAAATAAGGGGGCAGGCAGTTTTTATAGTGAACCTTCTTAGAATATAATTCTTGAGGCACCATTACTCAGAAAAGTCAAATGTTAAGTTATGCAACTGGTTCATTCCAAACTGTTCCACTTAAAAATACAATATACTTGTTTACTATTACCTAACAGTCATGGTTTATATAAGATGTTTCTTTGAAGCAACACAGACATTAGTCAACATGATGAAGTGTTACAATAACCATATGCCGCAGCCTATTTTTTGCCAGACATAACCTTAAATAGCTTGGAGACAATCTCTGTTCATACAGCAGAACACTGTCTGTCCCCCACAATGCCATATTTCGTGGGTGATTTTTTATTCCAGTTTGACGGGATTGGGTTACGTTCACTTACCTAAGCTGGGACACTATAAAAAATGGCATGGACATGAGACTCTTGTTGCTCTGAAAAATAGCATATTTAAAGCATCAAATTACTGCAACGCAACAGAAAACTTAACATCAATGAAAACACTCACCTAACCCATTTAAAATTAAATGTGGTGAATTGCGTTGTACCATACACTCACATGCCTTGGCACACACGAATTGATTTTATCAAACCACGGCGAATTCAAGGTAGTTTTTGGCAATAATTTTATTGCCAAACCACACTAAATCGCCGAATTACCAACAAGTAAAGAAAAACTAGAACCCCCCCGCCAAAAAAACAACCAATTGCTTATCCTGACGCACTGAAACATACACTCAACCACACTACGGCTTTCCCCTAACTAAAAGTGGTGCATTCTGGTGTGCCGTCATGCAACTAAGCTATCGTGACCACAGATCATATGCTTCGTACACGAGAATCGCGGTAAGTAGCGTACGTAGTCTCCGCTCTCCAACTGCCTGCGCAAGCCGTAGTGTTGAGGCCACATGTGGTCCGCAGAACTTAAGAATGGGGCAGTCTCACATTTTGTTATTTACAAAGTCTTGATGTGACACTTTACATTCAATAAAATATAAAATCATTACAACTAAACCCTTGTTATACGTTATCCCACTTTCTCACCCAGTCATCATTTCAAGACACTTATTAATTATGGAAATATTCAATTTCAGTATTGTGGTTGTACAAGTAAACGTCATAGTCCATAGTCAAAAAAATAAATAAAGTGTTTTGAAGAACTATGTTATTCTGTTAGTCAATATTTAAATATCTTTTCAACATACGAACTTATTTTTACTGCGTAATACATGGAGGCACAACTTTTTCAACAATGTAGAAGCCATCTCAAAATTCCTGCCACCAGAAGGGTGACAGGAGGCAAGATCCATACTGAGAACCCTCAAACAATGGCGTCGCCGTACAAAATTTATTCGCCCGAGCGACCTGGAGCCCGGGATTTGTGCGTCTTGGAAAATTACACCCAAGAGATCACCCCAAATTAAATACGATAACTTCACGTCTACGAATTTTCTTCGCGCGAAGAACGACGAGAAATTGTAACAGTACACAGGATGTGAGCAAAATGCTTAGACAAACTTCAAGAGTGAGTTCTTCACACCAAAACAAAGAAAACATTTCACATAAACATTAGACCGGAAATGAGAGCTCTGTGAGTTTATTTGAAAGATTACGTTCAACAATAAATTCCTGAATTCTGCAATATTTTCCGTACAACTGAGATATTTACAGTACACTTTCCCAGTTTTGAGTTCCTACTATTTATCGAGTCACAATTCACACACACACACACACAAACACAAAATGCTCAAAAGATAATCCACCTGAATCTATGTAAGCATGGGTACCCTTTCAAAGGTCCCGGGGCGGCTGCGAATGGTTTAACAGGCATAAAATACGCGTTGGAAAAGTGTCTCTTCATTTTCAATTCGAGCTGAATATACCAGGGGTTTTCAATATCCCCATGGATAAAAATCTGAAGAATTAAGGCGGTCCGAACATGGGGGCTGTACCTAGAAAACATACATGGATATGAACTTCTTCTGTTGCAGAGAACTCGACCCTAAAGTTTATCTATGCATTTTAGATACATCCAGTACGTGTGGGGCCCAAGGTGCCAAGTTGGACTTCGGATTTGACTCGCAACCAGCTCTGAGTTTGACAGGCCTGATATAGGGGCAGGAAGGTGAATCGGTGCATATTATGGACCTATCGTTTCCATCTTCATTGCATACAGCAAACCACAGTAAGACATTTGAAATCCAAAACACATACACACAAACTGGCGAGTTTTGGCCCCATAATACATGGAATGAACCAGACACAATTGCATCAAAAATACAAACAGATTAAGCGTGTAGTACATTAGTAAATAACGGGTATAAAAGGAGTTAATACCAGCAATGAGCGTAATAACACAAAGCCGACCAAAAAATATTATCCCTATTCCGATCACATTCGAAAAGCGCACAAGGAGGACAAAGAGGTGGCCTAGAGCGGTGTCTTTCGAAGGAGCTGTTACAATAACCAAGCAACTACGCTAAGACACACTGCGAATATTCTGAATGGGCACATATGCCGAGATTGAGAAACAAATGCGACACGGCAAATACACGGAAACAAAACACAGCGCAATATAAAAAGGGTATCCGGATGTTTATGTAGCAAAATGGCTGGACGACTAATTACTGAATAAAGCCGATGAAAGCAATAGTTTGACGTCGCTTAATATCTTCAAGATAAGGGACGCTAGCGTGACGTAACTTTGATTAGCCTGTACACTGCACAAGGGACGGCTTGCATGCAGTTCATTACTTACCGGATTATTTGCTGTACAGTCAAGTCTAAAGGGCCTCGTCAGAGGTACGTGACAGTATTGGTTGGTATAATCAATTCCACAACCCATTCTTTTAAAAATGGCGAAAAATTTAACACGATATTTACAAACCACTTCAAGGTTATTCTTTGGTATCAGATATCCACTTGTTTCACCCGTTATACTACATGTATGTCAGCATCGATTGGACATTGATTTCGATTTTCGAGAAAAAAAAAAGTTAGTAAAACCAAATGCGTGTTTTGATTTTCTCTAATACTTTCGTCTTAAACATTTCTCATTCTAAGAAAAAATGAGAGATATATGATCAAAAATATATTGGTCTTCATGTAAAATGCCCGTTATTCTTGTCAAATTTTAATGAAACTTAAATTTTCTCGGCAGGCTTTCGAAAAATACTCAATATCAAATTTCATGGAAATCCGTCCGGTAGGAGTCGAGTTGTTCCCTGCGGACGGACGTACAGACAGACAGACGTGACAAAGCTAACAGTCGGTTGTAGCAATTTTGCGAACGTGCCTAAAAACTTGTACGAAAAAGAAACATCAAACCGTACATTCTGCGAGATTAAACGCGACAGCCTCATCACCGTTCCATGTAATTAACAACATAAAAGATATTCTGCACTTGTCAGATAACTAACTCTGTGCCTCATACTCCTTCCTGAGAAAGTAACAGCTCCTCAGCTAGTCAAGAAATTCCCCTCATTTTATGAAACCCGAAGCCAGAGCAATCCAGTCCATTCCTCCCCACCACACTTCTTGAAGATCCATTTTAATATTATTTTCCCATCTACTCCTAGGTCTTCCCAGTATGACCTTTGGTCTTGATAGATATTTGAAAAAAATGGGAATATGAAGCTGTAGTGCAGGGCTGGGCAACTTCAACCCACAGGGGGGGGCCACATAATTCGTTAAGGACTTGCCTGAGGGCTGCACTTGTGTATACATATATCAAAAGGGAGGGGCGAGGATTGAATTCACTAGAATGCCATTATTTACAAAAATAAGTTACGCTAATAGTTCGGTTGAATGACAAGGTGGTAGGCCTTACTAAACTCAATAAAACACGTGTATCATCTTACCAGATCAAAAGCTGGTCTATAAAATGTACTGGCAAATGACCTAGCATTTCCATAGACTGGTTTCTGTGTGTTTACTTGGTAGAAATTTTAAAGTCCCTGCTAAGCCCAAAACCTCAGGCCATAAAGAAATGCAATTAGTGTATAAATCTGTCCCCTAAAGGGTAAAAACGAATATTTGGGGCATTACAGAAAGTTGCAGCAAACTTATATCCAAACAAATAGTCAACATTAGGCATAATGATAAGACACATACAATGGCAGCATGGTGATCTAAAAAGGGCACATGTTCTTTTAATTTTCAGAAAGGAGCATATGCTAATAATGCAACCACTTAAAATATGGCCTAACCACTTAGTGAATGCACATTATTTACTTCATGTATCATACCCTGCACATGGACTTCACCAGCTTTCCAATATATGGCATAGGAAAACTCTTGAGACCAGGGTTGGTATGCAACATAAGCAAACAGAAAGTGATTAGGCTTCATGGTCATTTACAATAAAAGCACAGTACATAACTAAAGAAAACAGGTAATAACCTGCTTGAATGTACCATCTTGTGATTGCCCATAAAAACTGATGATATACAGATAAACCTCAATTACAGGTAACCTGACACACGCAGGGGAAAATATTTGGCTGGATGTAAAATAGAAATGTGCAGTATTGGACATGGACCTATGTGGCATTTGAAATTTGAGTCTCTCTTTTCCCTGACAAAATGTTTACTGTACTGTCTGACTCTCCAGTTATGTCTGCTGTATGGTGAAAGTGTGTCTGCATGTGTCAAGAAGGTACTGGTTACAGGAGGTATAGTGAATTGCAACTGAAGAATTCTTGTTGAATGACTAGCCTCATACTTGTACAAGTACACAATAAATGCAATCTGAAATTTCAGTTCCTTTAAATATTAATGCCAATATTAATCCTAATGGAGTTCCTGGTATACTTTCTCAATCTGTAATTTGTGCCAATGATAGGTACAATTTCTGAAACAAGTTTAAACTTTCAAAAGTGAAACTTAGAAATGTAATTAACATTCTTATATGGGCCAAAAGAGGCTATGACTTGTTATTCTGTCCTTATGCATGATGTTATCATACTAAGAGCAGCACAAGATAGCACCAGTGGAAAATAGCTTTAGCCAGTACTTCAGCACCCACCGTTAGTGAAGAAGTTCCCCCAGAGAGTAGCACCATTTAGTACCTACAGATAATTTAATGATAGCAAGTAGTACAAACACAGATTGTGACAAATATCAGCCCATTTTTGGTTTACTGTGCATCATGTTCTATGGACCGAACTACTCCAGTCTTCAATATAGTCATGTCATATCAAAAGGCATTTAGATTTGTATGTAAAGTAACTTAATCACTGCCACTAGACATAGGAAGAGAAAATTAAGTAAGTACTTTAATGATTGTGATCTTGTTGTGCTGCTATTATCATATGGTACAAACACACATTCAGTCCAAACACAACTTGCACACAACAAGCTTAACAACTGACACAAAATAAAGGTTGTGTGATAAAATAACAATTGAACACAGTACTTTTAAAGGGGTGAATTACAATAATATAAATTACACAACACCACATGTAAGAAGTCATGTGTGAGTGCAACAATCAGAAGCAGCAAGTACAGCAGTAAAACATATAAAAATAATACAAGATACAACACTGATAATGTTGCAACAATTGTCACAGAACCACATGTATCAATGAATGGGGCATAATTAAGGGCACGTCATGGGTAAATACAATATAGAATTGTACTAACTGCACAGCATGTACAACATAAACTTCATTATTTTGAAAACTCAATAAATGCAGGCACTGTTGCTCACCTGCAGATACCAGTGTTGATCCCTACTCCTTTACTGTGGCTCATGAATTGTGCAGCTAAGCTGACTTTAACAGCATACTGAGTATACACCGCATGAATGCAGAGATACGTCTAGTAGGCTACATGACACCAACAGTGCAGCAGCTGCGGATAACCAGCTATACATCTGTGGGAACTTCCATGAAACACCACAAATGGCCCTCTAGCCGTATGTCTTGCACACCACAGCAGCACCTCCAACCTGCAAACGGCCCTTTTTTGACCCAGCAGTCAGAGTCACGATACAGCTGGCAGTCAGCCAGCCTGCCTGTCCACGACCAAACAATGTGTTTTGGATGATGATTACGGTAATACTGTCATGGTGCGTGCGCACACACACGTGCATGTGTCCCAGATGGGATGGTGGGTATGGCCATTTTCAAGAATCACAGTCTTTGTCTATGTGTGCAGTATATATTTACAATTTAAACATGCATATAACACATAGAGTTCTAAAGTAAATTACAAGATACAATATAGTATATATGCATGGCCTCTGCCAGTCCAGGCAGATCATGTCTTCATTTACCTAGCATATGCTATAGTGGCAATTAGACATTTGAACAATCATATGCTTGACCACTGCCAAGTTTAAGGTTCTTACATTTCCTGTGTTGGGCTTCACCTTGTCCAATGCTGTGAGCATCTTCACTGTCATGATTTCATACGATTTCTGCTTGCTACCTGCATAATTCTGTAATAAAATCGTTTACATAAGGAATATTAAAAGCCACATGCAACTTGTGGTTTGGCATGTGGCTTGGAAACTTGCCAATAGTGCAAAGAACACCATTTTGCAGGTGCTGCAATTTCAAAAGAGGAATGTCTGCCATGAATTTCCAGGAAGGGTAGGCATGAGTCATTAAAGACCTAGTAAGTGCTTTGTGGAGAGGTAATTTAATGTTAGCACTCAACTGCCCACTTCTGAATAGGGAGTAGACTCTGCTAAATTTTCCGAGGGCCCTGGCTTCAATGTCTTCTATATTTCCACGTAATCTCGGTATAAGAGATTCCACTAAGGTAATTTACGTGCTTAATGAAGGGAATGTTCCATCCTTTCAATGCAAGATAAGACTGCCAGTCTATTTCCACGAGAGAAACAGATAGCCTGGGTCTTAACTACCCTGATTTTAATACTCCAGTGCTCATACCACAACTACATTGATGACAGGCCATGCTATACTTTTTGCCACATAACCCTCTTTCCAGTGAGTGGTGTAAATACAGGTGTCATCTGCAGAGGGCCAGGTATGTTCCTGGTGTTTGGGTGGCATCATTTATACCCAGCAGCATCCTGGCTTGTATTTCTCTAGAAGTGGACAATTCACCTTCATCCAACACTCAGAATTTTCTGTTTGAGAGAAAAGAGCCAATGAGCTTAACTATGCTAACCTAAAAGTTTAATTTCAGTAACTTATACAAAAAAAACAGGGTGTCATGTAGTATCAAAGTATTTTTAGATATCCAAGAATACTGCAAGCATAGATCAATTGTTGTTAAAATTTAAGGTCATGTGGTCTATCAGCCTCAGACTGTGGCATGCATAAATGTCAAACTGACCTACATTTAGCAAGTTTTTTCTACATTGATATGCCTTTGGACTATTGTTTGAATAACTATCAAATAGTCTAACCATGCACCACCACAGCTGTATAGAAAACCTCTACCCATCTACCACAATTGCTACACAGACTCCCCCTCAAAACACACCTAACTTGATGGCTGTACAGACACCCCTCTCACGACCGACCATTATGGGTCTAGACACCCTCTCTACCCACCTATAATAAGCTCAACAACATTATGGCTATACAGATGCCTGTCATCCCACCTATTTCATTATGAACATAAACACCCGATCCATGATCCACCATTATGGCTCTAGAGATGCCCCTTCACCCACCTACCATTATGAGTGTACGCACTCTAACTACGTACTGTTATGGATACAGATGCTCCTCTAACCAACTACACGTATATTACCACCTTAAACTGGTGGCTGCATTAGGTTTTAGTGCATCTGGCAGCAGATGTAGCTCCAAATATAGACAGACATACATAAATGGTATGTCCATTTACATATTTATCTGGAGACATTATATAAGTGTTTTCTTAAACATAATGTATATACAGCACTATGTTCTGACAAAACACATCATGCAGTAAAAGTACATATTATGTGTTAGGTTCATCCAGTACCTACAGCAAAGACTTAAGCATTATGATTGAAAATGACAAACCTGTATTTAGTCTTGGTACATTGAACATGTGTAACACCAACCTCCAAGCATAACACAGTTCAGGTACCTTAAGCAACAAATGAACATCTATATATAGGAATGGTCATAAGTCAGAAACAGTTCATAAGGCACAGAACAAGTGAAACAGATATTTCAGGTGCAGCAAACTCATTGATTAAATAGAACCTACTAAAAGATGGAGGTAAAGGTTCAGTCTGTACCAGCATATTGATGGATAAATGACATAGCTTGTGATCGTTAAAAATCAGGGTCAAAGAAATCCAGTATGCAGATGAAAAATCTGTTGGTACCCTTCAAACAAAACTGAAGAGAGAAACATTGGCTGGCAAGGTTACCATCATCTTCCATCACAAGGGAACCATTGAATATTGTGGCTATGTAGTTAGCACTTCTGCTTCACATTCAAGTCCCAGGTTCAAATCTCAGTCTAGTTTCTGCTATCCTCGCTGAGGATTTCTGTGCTTAATACATCTGCAAGCACCATGGCATTTTTGCAATATCTCTTGCAGTTCTCAGAGTACAAATGTTATGTCTGCCTTCAGTCCTGCCATAATGCTGGGTCCCATATCTTCTCCCACTTCTATTTACTGCTTCAATCAGTCAAATGTATCTGAACATTTTTGCATCCATATAAGTTATGCTGAAGAGTTTTGCCTTCTCTGTCATGTTTTTTACTAGTGTACTGAAAACTGGATGAAAACCAGTTCCACACAGTCATGTGATATCTCCCCTCCACCTTACACAACCCTGGACCCACAGCTATCCATAACTCCAGTTTTTGCCAGCCAAAATGGAAGATTGTGAGGACATGGTTCAAACAACCTGCTGTTATCGAGTTCTTGACTGTGAAAAATTCCTCCCATTGACATTCACTGTGTATGGTGATAACAGCTTTGATGTAAGGACAGTTAGATGTTGGGTGTGGCAGTTTAAGCAAGAATAAGTGGGTAAAGCAAGTTTGTGTGACAAGCAAGGTCAGGGAAGCCAGAACAGAATTCAAAAACTCGTTAAACGTTGGGAAATGGGTATTGAAGTTGGAGGAGATAACACACAGTTGTAAATAAAGGTTAAAGGTACTTTTTTTTGGTGTTACTTGAATATCCCCCTTCCTTCATTTTTTATTTACCTGGAGGCAAAATTTTTTCAGCCCACCTGAGTAACTTGGCACTACAGGATAATTTGGTGCATAATTTGAATTCTGAAGGTGTTCACAAATATCTCACTAAACCATTAACAATTCTCAACCACAGTTTCAATCCAGGCACTACTTCCAGGGACAATTTCATTGCCGAATCTGATCAGTGATACTAGCACAACAATGTTACAATAATCCTTGAGAAGAGTGAGGATCTTCTTGTACAACCACTTTTAGCAGTTCCACCAACTGTTCTAATCCAAACATCTTGTACCACACGCCAGACAACTGATAGGTTTTTATCACTGCTTCAAGTATGCCTCGCTCTTTATGCTCCAGGTTGTACTAAGCCATTGAAAGCACACCAGATCTTGCCTGGACATTCTTTCATGCTGTACCAGATGATCACAAACTTACTGCCTTTAATTTGCATACCAACACTATCAATGTGAAAAGTGATGCATACAGCTGAACATCCATAGTCATTTCAAAGTCACTAAACACTTGCAGCACTGACTATGCACAATCAGATCTCTGTAACGTAGAGTAGAACCATGTGGATAAAAAATGTTGAGAAAAAACTGTACATGTGATATAAGTGCTGCTATACTTTCCATCAACTTCTGTATCTCATTTTAACAAATATTTTGTCCATAGCCATGGCAAGTTCAAATTTTTGCTTCTGTACAAATCAAAAAGATACTGCATCAATGTCAAGAGATGGTATTCTGCGCACCCTCAGTCTGCATGCATGTCACATGCTAACTGCCTGCAAAACACTTCCGGATGTACGCTTTAAAGACCTGCTATAGCCATGAAAAATTTTTTCTTTTTTGATAAACAGGCAGGCCTTGTTTTACACAAGAGTAAAACTCCTGCAAAATGTCACGTGAATAGAAATCAGGCAAACTGAACGCAAAATTCCTATTTAAAACAGTCCTGGGGGTTAGGGGATTGACAACCTCATCCTAAATAGTGTGAGACTATACCACTAGTGGACATACAAACCTGTATAGCATATATGAGTATGTTATGTATATACAGTATATATGCATTTCTGTACAGTATATATGCATTTCTATACATTATATCTATAAAATGTATTATTTCTAATACAATAAAAACATTAGAGAATCACATTTGTAGTTTTTGGTATGGTTCATTCCAATAGCACTATGGTAGACTTGCTACACAAACACTTAGCACTTTCTGTAATTCTGTCAGCATTATTATGAACTGAACATATGCTACTATAAGCAACTCTTAACTTCAGGGCATACATCAATGATTCATCCGTCTTTTTCAAGTAGACTTATTACATTCAATTTCTCTTCAGTACTGATTGGCTTTCACTGATTTTTCACTTGCACTGCAATAGCTGTTGTAGGTTTATGTTCATTACTCATTTTGGTTAACACAAGCCAATGCTATTTAAGGGGAACCTACATCAGCTATGTGATTATATCACCATAATCAATCCATACACAAGCCTGATGGTGTGACATTGATGTCAGTTTCTGCTAGCCTCCAACACAAGAGCAACCATGGATTGTCTATGCCAAATCATGTTAAACTGAAAATTATCTCATAAATTTGAAAACTGATGTGAATTTTCAAGCGTGTTAAGTTAAATCACAAAAAAATGAGACCTGTCTGTACGTTGTAGAACATAAGTACATTTATTCTTTATACGAGGGGCGGACAAATATTAATTATAATCTGTTCGTAGTTCAAAAATGCAGCGCGGTCCGTTGAAAATAGTAATATGTGGAAGGTGGCAGCACTGTTCCAAGGTCATTCGCCGACTTGGTGTTTGCTACTGCGCAGTTTTGTGAGTTGTGAGGAAGATGAGCGAAGCGAAGGTACACGTTAGCGTGGAACAGGGCATTATAATCAAATTCCTGACGAAAGAAGGTTGTAAACCGTCGGAAATCTGTTCAAGATTGAAGAAGCAGTATGGTGAGAAGACACTATCAAATGTTAGTGTCTATAAGTGAAGCAGTGCGTTTAAAAAAGGAAGGGAAACGGTGGAGAACGAACCTCATGAGCGTTGGCCGAGGACTTCCATAACAGGCGAGAACAGAGA
>Ga0209629_10001916_pt1 | contig 13669 bp, 6 predicted proteins | sample TergutCu122P5_FD_187286 | JGI IMG/M metagenome (GOLD analysis project Ga0209629, IMG submission 187286) | Cubitermes ugandensis P5 segment gut microbial communities from Kakamega Forest, Kenya - Cu122 P5 (SPAdes) (version 2) | ecosystem: Host-associated > Arthropoda: Insects > Digestive system >... | reverse complement strand
GCGAACTACAGACTGAATGCATACTAGACAAGACAGATGAATACAGAAGGAACTGGCTTTTACACCTGCAAAGAATGCCACACAACCGAATCCCTTTCAAAACATACCACTATAATCCACAAGGAAAGAGAACAATCAGGAGACCGAAGAAACGTTGGCGAGAGCAGCTGTAACTCTGGAGACGGAACAAGCCAAATGGCCCAACCCTTGATGTTTATGATGATGATGATGATGATATTTGCATTGATTGTCTGACATTTCGTCTAGCATGATCAAAATAAATTTAGAAGCCTCAACTTTTTTTATATCTTCTTTTTATGACAGTTGATACAGCTTTCATGAGATCATGCTGAATGGTTGCAGAAGTGACTTGAAAAACTGTGGCTGAATTCAGACAGTTTTCAAGAACTGGGTCATAAATGTTTCAACCCATTGAGAAATTCCATTAAATTTCCTTTGTGTAAAGATGTGTATGACTCATCATGGCCCCAGAAGCGAAGTCCTTGATCAGTTAATAACACACAGCATCAATAAACTGACATAATATTAATATGATCTTCTTCACTCTTTTATTATGACTGGTGACATCATTCCTGTGTTCAGTGTCAAGGAACAGGTCAATCCTATGTTGCTTTCCAAATAATCTTAACTGTAGGTGACAGTGCATATGAGTTTGCAATTTTGAGTGTTTTTCCTGCGCACATGACAAACAATTTGAAACTGAGGAGTCCTGTTTATTCCTTATGTTATGTTTGTTAAGAAAGAGTAAAGAGACCAACAGTTAAGTTTGTTGTTTCACACCCTGCTAACCAGTCAACCTTTTCATAATGAGAGATGCAAAAATGTCTTCTATATTTTCTATTTTATTTTTATGATAAGTTATTAAATTGGCTAATGGTACAGTAGGTTGACCTTTATTCACTATTCCTAATGTATTCTGTAGTGGGAACATAGAAAATGGATAATTCAACAGCTCTTTAAAAACTACATTTTCAGTCATTTTAATTAGTCTTAAAACAATGAAAAATGATGAAGGGAGACAATATACTTTCTAAATACAAGTATGATGTAAAATACAGTAGAAAATAATAAAAGGATAACAACACGATAAAGATTTCACGGCAAAATGCACTAACTAACCTCCTACAACATACTTGAAAACTGGTCAAGATGTGCCTGCAAGACACAGCATGCCTATGAGTGTCTACAACAGTAGCCTCCCCTCACCCAATACAGCTGCATCAGTGACAAAAATAACACACATGCCACGTGCTGAGAACATACAGCGCAGCTACCTTCTTGGGTGCAGGTACACCGAAGTTGAGTGGAAGCTTTATAGAATGACATGGAGATAACAGCTCAGCCATGCAACTAAATCATGGGGATGAATTTATACAGATTACACATACCTAGCACGCTTGGTGAAGACATCCCTGTGAAAATGAACATCATGTTCTACTAATGAAAATCTGTCATCATATGTATGGTAACTACTTCATACCTTGCCCATGGTGCTAAAACTGAGTTGGAACAGGAATGTAAGACAATCCACAAGGTCCAAGCCACGAGACTCCACAGTATCCAGATACTGAAGAATGAAGTACCACACCTGAGAAGGTGTATCGAGCAGCAGAAATTGAAATCCTTCCCGTGTGATCACAGGACTCCCGTCTTCTTCATCGCTGCAAACAGGTCAACAAGCAACTATAAGATGTCACATTATAATAATTAATCAGTTACTATGTCATGTTACAATAAGTCATCAGTTACTGCCACCACACAAAATTATTTTGCATGGATGATATGTTAATTTTCTGTTCCTATCCAACTAACAAACCAACCAACCAACAACATGGAGGAGAGTCCTTCCTAAGAAGCTAACAGGTGCTCAGCTAGTCACGAAATTCCCCACATTTTTATGGAACTCAAATGTTCATACTGCATTCACAAGCACCCACCACTTGTCCCTATCCTAAGCTAGATCAATCCAGTCCATGCCGCACCATCCCACTTACTGAAGATCCATTTTAACATTGTCCTTCCATCTATGCTTAGTTATCCCAAATCCTGTATGCACATGTCCACATGTCTAACCCATCTCATTCTTCTTGATTTTATCACCCGAATAATATTTGGTGATGAGTACAAATCATTAAGCTCCTTGTTTGGTAGCCATTAAGCTCCTTGTTTGGTAGCCATAAAGCTCCTTGTTTTGTAGCCTTCTCCACTCACTTGTAAATAAAGTAACAGCAAATTCCCATCATTCTTACAAACAACCCAACACTCAATTTTAGCACTAATGCAAGGATATGACAATGCCAAGTTATCTTTCTTGGGTAGACTAATTATGACAGGATGGACAAATAGAGTGGATGGGAAGTGAATACAGAACAGACAGTACAAAGATACAAAATGGATAAAGAAGACAAAGATGCAAAGGGGACAACCGAAATAAAGAGGGGGTGTAGGCAATGTTGTAACACAAAGGACAGGGAGGACACAAGGGGAAGAAGAATGGCAAAGGGCCAGACAAATAACAGGGATAAGAAAGGACAAGGAGAGAGAAGGTGGAATGAGGTAAAGGAAATTAAGAAACAGGAACTGTTTTAGCCCAAGAGAACCAGGTAGGAAGGACAGGAGTATGGAATGATGACAGGATGAAAAATTGTACCAGATGGGAAAGAAATATAGGAGAAAAATAGAATAATGGTAAGAACTGGACAAACAAAGTGAAGAATGGAAGTAAGGGAAGAACTATTTCTTAAAAACAAAAAAGTACTAATAAGGGATTTCTCCAATGCCATGCTTTCATGTTTATAACAATGACACAGATTCCATGAAGCCACACACACTCTCAAAGCATGCTATGGTTGCAAAAAATAAACTGCTCCTTCATTTAAATTTATATTCTTCTACCCAAGTATGTGATCTGAAATTTAACTGACCGCTTCATGAGGCCTGCATGAAGAAGGATACGGACGGCATCAGCAGATATGCCCTCCTGCTGCTGTGATCCAACCATGTAATGCAGCACACACTCCCATCGCTCCATGGCATAGCTATCTAAGTATGGAATGTCACGTGGTTTGCTGTCCGTTTCCATCTGTGACGACATGCTCCATGGCCTTCCTCTAACAAACAACAGTGTTCAACGGAAAAATTTTTTAGTTGAATTTCCAGACATTGAAAACACAATTACACAAACAATTTCATCATTCACATATCCAGAAAATCTCCACATCGAGGTTTATGAATGCTACATCACACAAAAAGCCCTCCCCATGTTAGTGATCACTTCTGCCATAAAAAAAGCAGTACAAAGTGGGACAGGGAGGGAAAAATTATTTAAAAGAAAGAAAAAAAAAAGAATAAGAAGGAACCATGGATTTTTTTGACATTGTGCGTAGGGTATATGAATTTGGGTCTTTAAGTATGTACGTGGTCAGACAATAAAGTTCGCGAACTCGCCACTGTGTGCTTGCCACGACAGCACTGGACAAAAGCCTTAGTATGGTTTGATGACGTACCAGCATTTCACAGCTGTGTTGTTGTTGACCTATGGCAGTCTCTTTCTTAGTGGCATCTACTACTGTCCGTGTGTGTTTTGGTGTGCCACTGCGAGAATGTCGGAGCTTGAATTAGAGCAACGAACAAACATTAAATTTCTTGTTAAACTTGGAAAGAGTGGAAACAAAATCAGAGAGATGTTAGTGCAAGTTTACGGGATAATGCTATGAAGAAAACAGTGGGTGAAACGTTTTTCTGAGGGAAGAGAAAGTGTCACTGACAAAGATTGATCAGGATAGCCAACAACAAGCATAACTGAAGAAAACAATGCAAAAGTTCATCAAATTGTAGTGAAAATCTTCGGCTGACTCTCAGGAGCATAGCAGAGCAAGTGAACATCGACAGAGAAACAGTTGGGAAAATCTTAACTGAAGATCTTGACAATGAGGAAGGTGTGTGCAAAAATGGTCCCAAATGAGCTCACCAAAGAACAAACGCAAAGAAGAGTCACAATTTGCCAAGACCTTTTGGAGAGGCAAGATGACATTTTGGGCCGTGTCATCACAGGTGATGAGACATGGGTCTACCAATACGACCCTGAAATGAAGCGGCAAAGTGCACAATGGAAGATTGCCAATTCCCCATGACCAAAAAAGTTCCATCAGTCCAAATCAAGAGTCAAAACAATGTTGCTGACTTTTTTTGATATTAGAGGGATTGTTCATTATGAATTTGTACCAACTGGACAAACGGTCAACCAAGTTTACTAGTTGGAAATACTGGAAAGGCTGCGTGAAAAAGTTAGACGGAAACAACCTGAACTTTTTGCCAACAACTCATGGATCTTGCATCACGACAATGTACCTGCTCACACGGCACTGTCTTTGATGGAGTTTTTAGCTACTAAACAAATAACTGTGTTGGAACACCCTGCCTATTCACCAGATCTAGCCCCCATTGACTTTTTTTCTGTTCCCGAAGATAAAGGAAATATTGAAAGGAAGGTATTTTGATGACATTGATGACATCAGGAGTAATACAATGGCAGCTCTGAAGGTCATTCCACAAAACCAGTTCCAAAATTGTTTTGAAGGAAGGACTAGGTGCTGGCATCGGTGCATAGCTTCCCAAGGGGAGTACTCTGAAGGCGACCACAGTGGTATTCAGCAATGAGGTATGTAGCACTTTTACAGTGATAAGTTCACAAACTTTATTGTCCGACCTCGTACTTATTCTTGCTCACATGTATCCATTTTACTATCATGTTATCCCTTTCATGCTCAATGTTAACGACAGTAGACACACAGTATGCAGTTTCAAATGCCAAAGTTGCCTAAAGTTGTCACCAAAAACAGGCAGCCATTTAAATTTTTGTCCTTTACAGAGAGCCCTGGGCATTCAATTCTGGCACAGAAGGGTTAAACACGTGTAATCCAAGCCACATGCAATCAACTCCATTTGTTATACACTTACTGTTATTTATTTTATAATAATCACTACAACAAAATCCTACCACTGAATCTCACTGAACGTCAAACCAAACTAATTGAAAACACTACAAGTTTCAAAGCAATCTTCACTCAACTCACTAAATAGTTCACAGCCATATTTTAATTCTGGACTCTTACTCAAAAATTATATTGGTATTGAACAAGTGTTTGTACCTTGGAAAGAATTCCTGCTAAAATATTCTACAAACAGTGTCTGAAGTAAAATGTCCTGTTGAATTTTATAGTTTTATTTTCTGTACTCTGACACAAGTCATCATTTAATGAGACAAGAAACCTACATGTAACTTAACATTGAGGTGCAGTCATCCAACCATTGTTGCTATGGAGCATCACTAAATACAAAATATTCTGAGTGTGCATTTTGTAGCCTTAGGTATCCAGCATGCAATGTGCATGTGCCATATTGTCATCTGTGGCCTACCCTGCTCTACAATATTTTTCCACATTACTTCATAAATGGCATGATTTAAAAGAAAGTTACTGAACATAAAATGTGTGTTTTAATTTTCCCTGCAACTTTTGTTGAAACATTTCTCATTCTAAAAAGAATTGAGTGAGATATGATCAAAAAGATATACTGGTCTTCATGTAAAGTACCTGTTATTCTTGTCTGATTTTAAAGATTGAATTTTCTGGACAGTTTCAAAAACTACTCAAATATCAAATTTCAGGAAAATCTATCCAGTAAGAGCCGAGTTGTTCCACACGGACAGAACGGATGAATGGACTGACAGACGGACATGATGAAGCTAATAGATGTTTTTCATGATTTTCAATATGCACCTAAAAAGCAGAAGTTCCTGAAATAAAACATTATGCGTATACACCTATGTGAACAATGCTTACACCTTCTGCAAACATTTTTCTTCCACACTCTCACACAACTCTAATTTAGAAGTTTACAGTGGTATTGCTAAAGTACAAAAATGTGGGGCTGTACAAAGGATGACATTACACTTTCAGTTCATGCAATTCCTAAGTGTTCGTTTCTTCTCACTAAGCATACACAACACTGTTAGCAGTTCTTAGTGTGACCCTACAAATGTTGAATGCTTGGTGTGTCAAGATCCAAATCAAGTCATTCCACTCGTTCATGGGAATTTTTTTTTTTTTTAGGTTTGTGGGGGGGGGTTACAATAAGGATGACACTCCCTTGCAACTACTTACAAAAAATTTTGAACCAAAGTTAAACAAACTGTTTGGTGGTCTATTTTGCTGCTACAGTACAACAGACAAAATATTTAGATCAAGCAGGTATAAAAATAATGTTTTGGTCACCTGCATGATTTACTGAACAGTCAGTTCTATCCCTTTAGTCAACATAAGACTTGAACAATGGCAGGTTAACTCTCCCATGTTCATTATAAAGTTGTCAACTGCAGGTGATTTACATATATTATTCAATACAAACACACCACAACAACCTTTACAAACCACAGCTATCGAATTACCTCTCATTCCAGAATACATGTCATGCTGTTTCAATTTTAGCACCTATAATTCTGTGTTATGGCTGAACATATTCTAGCCTTTTGTGCAGATCATCTAACAAATCTTGTGATGAGAAGAATTATCCATGTAAAATTTTTTTGTAGAATTCATCCTGTTGTGTTACATCATATTAAAAATTGATAAACATGTACCGGCCACCACATAACATTCCATTAGTCCCGTCAACAAACGCTACATGTTTTTGTCATACTGACCATCCTCAGGCAAATAATATATAAGCTTTTATTTTGAGTTTTAAATACCATGTATTTCATTCCTGAGGATGGTCAGTATGACTAAAACATGTAGCATGTGTTGACGGAACTAATAAAATTTTTTGTGGTAGAGAGTATACGTTTATTAATTTTTACTATCTATGTAAATTTGGTGGCTTAGCCCTTCTACTTTTGTAATAAGACTTTTCACTATAGCTGTCCTGGTATATGGTCATCAAACAATGGCTGATGTCCTATTGAAGGGGGGAGGAGTAAGGTAAAAAGAAATGACAGTTATGCTGGTGGCAGCAGCAATGGCAGCAGCGGTGGCGGTCATGATGGTGATGGTGGTAGAAGTAGCAATAGTACTAGTAGTAGCACACCACTTTTCAGAACCACATGTTAGTGCTCTTTCTGTGCTGTAAACATCAGCCACTACCTTAGCATAAAAAGAATACAGTAACACATCTATATATCAAAGCAGCAATTACAAAACAACTCAACAGAAACTAAAAAAACAATAATATATGAAGTCACTCCTGTATCCATCATTATTAAATATATCAACTAGAAGAACGGAATTACAAATTACCATTTAATTTATCCACTATTACCATCTGAAACATGCCTTGAAAATTTTAATAGGAAGTAAGTATTGTGCATAACAAGTTAAAATGTGTAATAGCTTTTTACATATTTAGACACCTCTGAAGCTGGAAGAATTCTTATAAGATATGTAGCAATATATAACTATTTTAACTGAATAACAATGTAACACTTAGGATCATCACAACAAGACACAATTTTAATTTCTTGATTTTCCTTCCTTCCTTTCTTTCTCTTTCTTGCTCTCGCTTTCTCTCCCCCCTCCCCCCCTTTTTTTTGGGGGGGGGGGGTGGTAAACTATTTGTTTGGATCTCAGTGTGCTTGCATGAAGTAATGCTGGAGTTCAGTTTGACAGCACTAGTTGTTAAGATTGCAGCCTACAGAACAGAGCAGTGGATATTTATTCTGAAAACGTTTTCCAAAAGCAACATTACATAAAATAGTCATTCTTTCTTGAAAACTGTGTAGTTTTATCAGATAGTTTCATCATTTGTAACCTGTGAAACCTCTGTATGTTGCAGTATTTCTTTAGATTCTCATCTGAGTCATTTAGACACCACTCTCTCATTGTTACAACTAAAATGAGTGGTCATGCGACTGAGCCCTCATACTTTCATTGTAACAACATCCATCCTTCAGCATTAACAGGTGGAAAGCATAATGGAAATCTGATTACAGCAATGGACGGTCATTCAATGTTGTACAGACCATGCAAGAATTGCCAGGCTATCTTGTAAAGATTCAGTAACAACATAACATCAGGTTATGTGTACCCTAGATAAAAGGCAAAAAGAAATAAAATGATGTATATGAGATTGGAATCTTTGGACTATAATTATTTTGCACAGTTGTGTCTCTTTTTAAACCATGCAATGAAACAAAATTCACCCTGCAAATACTGAGTGGATATGATTGTGGCAGACTACATCTTTCCCCATAGGCTCACCCAGTTCACTGACAAGAAAACAATACTATTTTATCACCTATTCCTTTGTCTTGCAAGTGATCTTTTCAAGTGTCCACTTATGCCTAGACCATGACAGGTAAGTAAGGTAAAAAAAGGCAGAGGTAAAGCAGATTTCATGACAACGGCACAGGATGGTGCTAAAGTCGTCAGCCTTACGCACCAGCTGCCTTTACCCCCAGGATATACACCTGGTACTCATTTCTGTTAGAGGTTGAGTTGACCCCAGGGCCATAGTGCGACTGGAAGAATTATGTCACTGAAAAATTCCAATGACACCATCAGGAATCGAACCTGCGACCTGCCGGTTTGTAGCACAGTGCATGACAGGTAGGTAGTAGAGAAAAGAAAACAATCAAGGCTTTATAAAACCGATTCCCCCCCCCAAACTTACCCTCCCAACAGAGCAATCTTCATATTCCTTTTGAAGGCAGAGTTCATAATCCATCCTGGAAGTCCACCAGGTATCGCTGCTTCCTGCCATACACGCAGCCCACTAAGCACTTGTGCAACTTCACTGTGTTCCCTAAAATGTAAAGATCCAAGTGAATCAATGATTTTGAAAACATTGACGTCACAAGCCACCAATTTTCTTTTGATCAGGTAGGGATTGATATGTTGTTGCCATTAAAACTTGCAGCACTAACAGTGATATAAATTACCCCCACCATGTCTGGCATACGTTGGGTGTGCTAATTATGTTTCAGTAAATTTTTTGTCTTTCACAGAACTTCTTAAATTGTGACTTATGCTGTTTCTGAACTTACTTAAATGCATATGCTAAAACTTACTTTTTACTTAGTTATGCCATTGCCACTTTAAAAAGAATTCTCTATGCACTTCATTCTCATCTTTTATATTTTTAAATAAAATTAATTTATATAAGAAGATTCTTCTTGGACTGTTTGACCCCTTGAAGATGGGACCAATAGGTTTCCCCAAAACACTGGCAACATACTACCAATCTACACTGCATAAAGTTACAGAAGAGCAAAGAACTTCACAGCATGTTCCATTACTACAACAACATATTAAGCAATACAAAAAGAGCATGTAAGAAAATTAGATGGCTGTGTAAATATGATGAAACTCAACAGCTGAAATTCCAATTTCAAATACGGATAAACAAATTTCATATAAAATTTGTTTACCTATAATTATCTCTAATTTTTATAGTAACTTTTTTCAATACCTCCTTTTTAGTGCCAGTTCTATGGCAGCTCTTTGCTTAGCAGAATCTTATACAGGGCTCTAAATCACTTTGCCCAGTTCCTTGTTTTTAATAAATGTATCAAACTCGTCACTTCAAAATCAAAGAGCAAAATTTTCACTCTACTACTGAAAGCAGAATTATTTTACAGAAACAGGATTCCTGACACATGGACGTTTCATAACCAATCACATTTCAGGGCATTCCTTGCTGATTAATGTGTAGTTTCCCTAGTAAAAGATATTCATATGGTAGTGAGTTCTGTAGCAAATTTAACCTGCAACTACCTAACATCTTATTTTCAACTAATCCTGTACAACACCCATCCATACAAACTAAAGGAAATATAAACTATTAAATGAGATACAACACAACAGTGTACTGGACATACTGAAGGCTCAATAAACAACAGAATAAAAGAATAAATGAACAAGTAACATTGAAGTTCTCACAGCATTGACTGTGAAGAGTACTAATTGCACATCCAAACAGACACAGTCAGTGCCAGGTAACCAAAAATTTTCCAGAAGTTCAGGAGCCAAGTCCAAATTCCAGGTGCCAGAAGGATAATATGATGCAAGTTCCATTCCAAGGACCCACACTTCTGGAATAACCTGAAATTCTCACTGCCGTCTGGAACTTTCTGCTTGGTGCGCATAAACCGATACACATTTTTGTGTAAAAGGGGGGAAAAACTGAGAGAATTATGTGTAAGGCACCACAGAAAAGAAGCCCGGGCACCATTATGCACTTCTGGTCACAACCATGAAGATCTTGGATTAATTCCAACCTAACAGCACCACAGCCCACCGGAAGGTTTCCTTCCAAACTAATGAGCACTTATAACAAATAACGAAACAGTGATCAGCTCCTTTTTACTAAACTGGGAACAGAAACAACACAAGTCAATAACCTACTGTGTTTCTGTTCTCAGTTGATTTTAACTCTTTATGACAGTACTCATTACAGGCACATAAGATCTGTGATTGTAGCTAATTTAACCTCTAAACCAGATGTCAACTTGTTTCATAATTTACTTTATTATCATTTAAATACAAGCTGCACTGTGGGCCACTTTGGTTGCTAGCAATACACTGCAACTTAAATTCATGCTGAAAAAGAAAAATCCAAATGACAGAAATGTATATGTTTGTTGTGGAAAACATTTCACAAAATTTTGGTATATGTATTGCACTTTGAAGGAAACCAATCACAAGTCCAGTCACTCTGGAAATTTCTGTACTTCTGCAGTTACAGTATTCTGTTTCTAAACTTCTAAGACAGCCCTTCAATGGTACTTACTTAGCAAATGCTTGAGAAACCCATGAAGCAACTACAGCTTGTGGAACTGGTTGCTCAACAAACAAGATTCTGATAACATAATGTCGTGCTATTTCAGGTAATTCTCTGTAAAAGTTAAAAACAGCACATTGGTATCACACCAGTCTTAGGAAAAACAAACAGCTCCTTAATTGGCACATAATTCTGTTTACTTTACTAGGATGCTGCTGCTGTTAGTGGAAGTAGTTCTAAAAACTTATCATAAAAACAATCAATCAACAATATTGATGTTAAGTGTTCCACTTGTCTCCTATAAGAAACACGATATATTTGTGTAAGACAGGAAACAGTGACACAGGTGAATAATTTTGTCTCAACTGTTTCAACAAAAAATTTTCTGGGAAAGCAAGAATTAAGTCTAGAATACAGCCATCATTACCAGTAACACACTGGTCCCCTTTACCCTTACACATAACAAGGGAAGACCTGCACCAACAGGTGTTAGTATCAGCCCTAACCCTATGCTGAAAAATATCATGTGTGGCTAACAGATGAATTGATTTCAGACATACGACAATTTGTGCTTGTGTAGGTAACAGTTTCTAAAACCCAGGGCCACAATCCAAACATGGGTCCTTAAATAATCACTTAGATTTGCATTAAGTTGGGTGGTGAATATGCACTGGTACTGAGGATTCTGATCATCTGTAATGTGATGTGTCACTGGTGTAGTGCCTCTGGAAATTTCTTGACCTCTGAAGATGAAGGAATTACAGTCCTTTAAAACATCAGGAACCACTTAACCAGCCACACAGTGTCATATCACAGAAGATCAGAATCCTTAACCATATTTCTGTGAAAGCTTCAAGATTCACAGGCATTGGTATTCAAAGTGTCGTAAGACCAATGTTATTTACATCTTTAGGCTGTGAATAAAAAATCTTAGAACCAAAGGGTTAGGTTCTTGGGTTAGACAGAACAGAGACCAGAATTAGTTCCTATTTCATTAATATTCATTTTTGAGAAAAAATCAGTGTTGTTTCATCCTTGGATAACCTGCGTTTTACCCATGTACAATTAATACATGAGATCTGAAGTTCTTGTTCTGACTTTAAGGACACTGGGATATGATGCTGGGAAGTCTGGTTGAAATGGCAAATTTCTACCAGACACACGGCTTCAAATTACACATGCTAGCATTCCTCAAATGATATAGCTTTTCTCATACTACTTATCAGTACTGCCAGCTGTTGAAATTACTTGGACTGTGTTCAGTGGTTCAGTAATACCATCAATTACTGCATTCTATGTTCAAATAAAATGACCCAAGGAAACACCTTTATGCTCACTGTTGTTGAACACAGCAATCACAGATATCATCAAGACATAATAGAAACAAGGTATGAAATTCTTAATGTATGCATACATTGATGACATAACAGCACCAAGACAAAAGAATGAATTGAAAAGAGCCTTCCACAAACTAACAAAACCAGTAGAACACAACAATTACAAACTACACAAAGGAAAAGCACAATGCAAAACCACAAACCATTTCAAAATCATAACCATGCTGTTTACAAGGAGGAGTCATGGAAGAGGATTTGATGTCACGAGTATGAGGGCAATAAATATGAAATGGTCAGTTTTATTTAAAGATCTTAATATCTCTGCAAAACCACACAGGCCAAACCCACACATAGTACATTGGGCACGCACGACATACAGAACATAAATATGGCCTCATAAAACAGAGCAATAAAATTCTTCAGTGCAGATATAACATAATCTCTAATATATCAACTACAAGGAGTATATATACATCTCAGATTGAAGAATCTAGCCATCTGAAACAGTTTGAAAGCCACTTTTATCAAATAACTGCAGAATCCAAGAATTCAGCATTCGTTAGCAAAATAACGAAAGGAGCCTTCTGCGACAAAACGTAACGAACGCAATTACTGCTGCTAGGCAGCAGTGCTTCAAAACAGTACCTGAATTAATGGAAACAGAAGATAAAAGATGCCTGGAGTAACTTCTATGGCAATGAGAAATCACAGACAAACGAAAACTCTGGGCTGCGACACCTCCGAAACCACATTCACGTTCAAGTGTTCTCATGGGAGTTAGAATTCAACAGAACGTTAAAAATATTTTACTTATGTACCAAAAATCGCCATATTTCTCATTAATTCTTCTTAAAGAAATAATTCCAATATACCAATTTAGTTTCATGACCGCCAGGCCTGTTCACGAACACGAGTTACGGTACATAATTGAAAGTTTTAAAAGCTGAATCTTGTGCTCGTGTGATTCTATTAAAAAATAAAACAGACCCACCTGTACACTGCTAAACACGTCGTTGGATGATTGTACAATCTATCTAAAATTTCTGTTGGAAGAGTCTTTAAGTACTCATGCAAGTTTTTACACTGCAAGTTCTTTGCCTGAAATGTTATTTTACTTCCTTTGCTTACTTCTGCCATATATACGTAAAAACTTCTTACAATCAGCCAATTTAATCAAATCATGATCACACGCATGCATTCGAACACAAGTTTTACTTGTTCATTGGAGGACAGGTTACTACATAACCTCTTGTTTATTACGGGCCTCACTTTACTATACCCGCGGATTGGTATACACACCATGGATTATATATATACTACTAACCATAGATTATATATAAGTACGGAAGAAGCTTGAGGACTGCGGTTGCTAGATTGTGTGGCAGCAATACCCGTATTGGTAAGCCAGTATTTGGGCCTTGGATTCGTGGACGAGTCGTCAAAATGCATCGATTGGTCCCAGACAAAAAACGGTATGTATCAGTTGAGTTTCATGTTGTGTTGCATTTATCACACAAGCGTGTCAGTTGTTGCAG
>Ga0209629_10001915_pt1 | contig 13669 bp, 9 predicted proteins | sample TergutCu122P5_FD_187286 | JGI IMG/M metagenome (GOLD analysis project Ga0209629, IMG submission 187286) | Cubitermes ugandensis P5 segment gut microbial communities from Kakamega Forest, Kenya - Cu122 P5 (SPAdes) (version 2) | ecosystem: Host-associated > Arthropoda: Insects > Digestive system >... | reverse complement strand
ATAGCTGAAGCTCATCGATATTTGGGAATTCCCTGAAGCCAGAAATCTGAAAAAAACACAACTGTATTTAAAAATGACTTCTACAACCTCCACATTTTTAACATGAGAACTGCCTTCTGGGGTGTGTTGAATCTGTTATGATGAGCACGTAGACAGATTATTTGTAATTATACATTTTTATGAACTAACCTTACAGTTGAAGTCCGTCTTTCTTCTGTTCTTATGCTCTGTCTCCATCTTGTATTCTTTTTTTCAATGTCTGTATGCAACAGCTGTTTCAAGTTTTCAAATTTCGAAAAACTCATTCTAAAATATTTGAAAAATTTTTGCCTGTTATCTTTCAAATGTCCAAACAGAGTGTGAAATTCTCCTTCCTCTTCTTTTGCTCGGAACACCTTATGAATCCAGCATTTTCGTTTTTTTTCGCTTTTCTTCTTCTACAAGAAGGTAAAGCCCACAAGCAATGATCACATCCTCCTCACAACGATCCATACTTACGAATGTAAAGAGTGGTAGCAGTACACTACAAAACAGACGATCTGTTAAACTGTTGGACTACAGTTTGGGTATTTCCGGCTACCATGCGGACTTTCACGAAGGACATGGCACTGTCGGAGTAGGGCAGGGGCGCGGTGTGGCATGTGTGAATTAACGAACGGCATGGGAATGGCATGGGCACGGCATGCTATGTGTGAATCGGCCTTAAGAACGGTCTAGTATGGGATTTCACAAAGAAACACCTCGACTTGTCCCTCTGCTTTGACGCGATATGTCTCCACCGTTCTTCCAAAGCTACCTTCTTTTCCTAGATTGTACATATCTACCCTAATTTGTAAGCCATAATAAATTATCAAATCTCATAATAGACATGGTCAGGGTTCGAACCCAAACTGCCGATTACAGCCCGAAAAAACTTCCTTATCTTCGTCCAGGCAAATTTAGCATCCTTTCTTAACATTTGATGGCAGGAGGATGCTATCCAGCTGAACCCTGGAATAAAGTAGCGGAAGTAGCCTGCAATACCTAGAAATCTTTACAGAGGCTTCACATTTGTAGGGGGCGGGAATTCCTCTATTGCCTTTATTTTAGTCGGTTCGTGCTTCACTCCTGAATCTGATGTAATGTGCCTGAGGTAGTCAAATTCTTTCCTCAATAATTCACATTTCTCCGGCTGAAACTTCAATCTATTGTTCCATAATGTGGCCAAAATCTCCCTTAGTTTATTGTCATGCACTACCAATGATCTTCCATAAACCACTATATCATCCAGGAATAAAAAACATCGTGATCCCACTAGCCCTCTGAGTACTGTGTTCGTCATCCTTTGGAAGGTTTCCAGGGCTGTTTTTATCTCAAACGGAAGACCTTTGTAAGACCAGTGCCCATGCTTCATAATGAAAGCAATGTTACCCTTTTTTCCTCTTGTAATCCTATTTGGTGGTTCCCCATAATCGTATCTATAAAGGAAAAGTATTTCCATTGCCCTAGCTGGTCCAGAATCTCAGTAATATCAGACAGGGGTTAAGCCTCCCCAATAGTTTTTTTCATTGAGTCGTCTAAAATCAACTACCAGTCTCCATTACTGTTTCCCATTTTCCCTGTGTTTTCTTATACTGCTAAAATTGGGATATTCTACTGGGAGTTGTTGTCATCAATTAACCCTTTTCCAAAAGTTTTGCAACTTGCCTGTTTTTTTTTTTTGGTGACTGTGGTAGATGGTATGTTTTAACATTTATGGGACTCTCCCACTTTACACACTCACCCTATATACATTGTATACCCTGACTTGCTCAGTACCGTAGGTGAGACTTCTTAAGGGATATGGGTGGGGTTCATTGAATCTGTTAAGTCCTCACTATTATATTTTATTTATTTATATCTGAAGTAAAAAGTCTGCACCTGTTCAGATAATCAACTACCAATTGTTTGATCTTCTTTCACTCAAATCAAATCTTACATACTGGAAGCCAACAGTCTCTTAACTCCAGAGGTATTAATCTGTGCTCTAGGTGACCTCACTATAAGCACCTCACTAAAACAGCTTGCTTACTTAAATGAGAGCGTCCATCTCTCTTTGGTCAGAATGAAATTTTTCTTTTTTTCTTTTTTCTTTCTTTTCTTCTTTTTTTTATATTTTATTTTTTGCCTTGGTTTCAAGGTTTGGATGCGTTAAGCTGTTGCCCTTCATGATATGTTAAATTATGAGTACTTCATGTTGCCCCCACATTTCAGGAATTAGGTAAACAAACTATTATTTCCTTTGTGGGTGACCACAGGGTTTCTGACTTAAAGATCTGTGGAGCATTGACCTTCCACCCTTTCACTAAAGATTTCTTAAATAGACCTTTACAGTGAATTTTATGATGGATGGCTTTGAACTGCCCATTTCTGATGGCTGTCAATTGTTTTACTTGATCAACAGTTGTACTAAAAATGTTCGGCTACACCTTCTCCCCCTGAATGCTATTTCAGAATTGTTTCACTTGCAAAACCATTCTGAAATACCTTCTCACCAAAAGTGGCCGAATTACTTCATAAATACAGAATAAAACATCAAACTAACAAATACATAAACATATTGAACACTAAGCACAATGAATTATACCTGTAACATACCGGAACTTCGGGATTCCCCGTTACAAAACCTCCTTTACTACAGTATGTATTCATACATGTGCATGGACATTTATATCTTCTGGCATTATTTCATAATTATGTCACATATATGTGACCATTTCTAGATTTATCACACATTGTGCATCTTGATAAACAAACCAAGACATCCTTTTTGACTCCTAAGTTTCCTGGATGGACTTAGTTCACTTAAAAATCATTCATTTTTTGTCCTCTTATACACAGTATGGCATTATCATTTCCTTAACATCCAGTACTACATTGCATCAATTTGTATCTTGTATAATATTCTGATTTATCCCTATCTTTCTTAATTATATTATATATTTCTGCACTAATATTAATTCCTCATTTTTTTTCACAAAGGAATTTTACAATTATATCTGTATCTTTTCAACATTGATATAAATCAAAATATACTAATAAAAAAATATGATTAGTATAGCAATAGTAATAAAAACCACAAAGTGAATTGTTGTTACTTAATTCTGTTAGGCATTACTCTTAACTCTATTAGTCACTAAATAGCTCATCAACTTGCTACATTCTCCTTTCAGTCTACAATTAATCGTATCATTACTTATACAGTGCACGCACAAACTCATAAGATAACAAATGTATTTACAAATTTAAAGCAACCAAAATTCTGATTATTACTGTACACAATTTTAAACACAATCATCTGCTGTGGGTATGACTACAGTCACTTTGTTAAGCATTCCTTCTTTATTTGCCTTCCATTTCCCATCAGTTCCATTTCAACATCTAACTTTAGCAAGTCAGACAGAGACTACAGTTTCAATTGAAGATCGTGGTACCTTTTTGTTTTTTAAGCTACAAACATATGATACAGTGGGGAAGGTGGTCCTTAACACCATCTTGTTGTATACTGGTATAGAATATACCTAGCTCCTTTCCTTTCAAGCTTTCTCCTAACTTTGATCTCATATGTAACTAATCTTTTCCCAACAAATATACCATAAAAATACACTAAATACAAAGTGAAATATTTCTCTCAGCCCTACTGCCATCAGACAATAAATTATACTGTTTTTTTGGGGGGTGGGGAGGGGGGTGCGTTGTTTATACTCGTCTTCAGAATCTGTGATATTGCCATGCTATATTCAACATATTCAACACATGAGACACAGAAGGGGCTTACTTCCAAGCACTTTACTTACATCTCATTATTTTCACAAATAATTGCCAAGTGTTTATAAATGATAAGTCAGATAATTCTAATATACCATCTTCCATCTTTTTTCAATTTGTTTTCTAGTACTTGCTCTGGCTGAGTGTGGCACAAGTCTAAAATGGCCTATAATTGGAATTGTATTGGTGATGTCAAATTTGTTTTCTTATACTTTACATTTCCCGGGTCTGGTGATCAAGAAATCAATGTTTCTCAGTAGTACATCAATCAGTTCTTCCTTTTGTTGCTCTTCTAAGTTGTTATTCTCTTATTAATTTCTCTAAGTCTGCTTTAGATATTTGTTGCGGGTCCCTTAAATCAGCTTTTCCTTTTTCGTATAGATCTAGTTGCAGTCTAGACATTTCCCCCACTTCCTTCTTGATGACTAATCTACCAGGTCTTCCTTCTTTATCCCCTTTGTGCACTTGATATTGTCTGCTTTATCGCAGACATTAAATTCTATCATATCATCCATAGTTTTTCTTAATACTTCACTCAAGCGTGGAGCATTTCCCTTCCCATCCTTTTTCACATGTGTATCCAAGGGGTTTAAATTTCTTCTTTCATTATCTCATTGTATAATTCCCGATTCCTGTTAACATATCGGATGTATTTTCCAATATTCCAGACTGTTTCTTCTTTTAGGGTCTGCATGATGTCATAAGCAGCTGTTTCTGGGAGACCATGACCTATACTCTTGGCTCCAACTGTGCCTCTACATTATTTTTAAACTGGCATTCTTTCATGTTTCTATCTCATACATTGGGCAGTTAGTTCTGAAGTTTACTACATATCCATACTTCTGTGGGAATCGGCTCCAATTAGTAACATTTCTAACAGTTGACCAGAAACGAGAAAAACCAGGTCCAAACAATCACCAATGTAAAAGAGGATATACACTTGTTTCTTTATTCTCTGACCCCTGTCACCAAATGCTGTTAAAAGCACCGCGCTTTGTAATTTTAACTCCAACATCTGTAATCCTTACAACAGTAAATTTTCATGTAGGTCTTCTGTTATCAAACTAATTCCAGATCTGTTATTAATAACCCCTTTCACAGTTCCATTCTGAATTTTAAAATCAGTATGTGGACAAATTGCACCTTTTCATCATTCATAAAGTACGTTGTCACTTCGCCTTCATTACCTAATAAATTGTTCTTTGAAATATCTGAAGTTTTCATTCCTGTATTAATACCATTAAGTGCCTGTACTGAGATTGCCGGACCTCCATGCCTCTCGGATGTGAACAGCGTATTGTCCTCTACTCTGTTCCTCTGAAGTTTCCCGTCCTGTTATCCATCTCTTTTTCCTGTGAATTTCTGGCCTTGTATTACGGTGTAGCTTCTGGATTTAAAGCAGACGCATTTGCCATTATGATGGGGGGATAATTTCTTCTGTCACTTCAGACCTGTATGTCTCTTGTGTATCATAACATTGCTGTTCTGATTAACTAGAATTTCTCATGCATCTGTGTTCTTGGCTTGTTTGTCTCACTGTGTGAGTCCTACCATCCCATTGGTTGTCTCTATCGTAACTGTAACATGCATGTGTCCTGTTATGATTAGACCTTTGCTGTGGATTGTGATGTTGGCCCTCTGTGGCTTACAGTTTATTTAGTAAATTTAAAACATCCTGTATTGTCCTTATATGTAATGTAACAAACAATTTTTAAGTGTGACATCCCTGTTGTGTTTTACAAATTAATACTATGTACAGTATAATGTACAATTGGCAATCAAAACACAACTAATTTATTGTACTATATGTACAATGTATGCACAACTACATGTTTCGGCCTATTTTAGGCGATCTTCAGGTTGTTTCATATAGCCTAGAGAGTGAGGTGTCCTACAGGCAAATTATATCATATAGATGATGAGATCTCATTCATCTTTATAAATTGCTTATTGTGGCGGGAGTATTGGGTAATTATATAGTTGGGTGCAGCTAGGTTTGGGGGGTTACTGTTATCTTCTCCTTTTGCATCTACAGTCGTGGGTAGCTGTACAATCCCAGCGATGTCTATTACGGGGCTGTTATGTGCTTGGAGTCTCTGTGTAGATATGCTCCACTCTGTGAGGGTAAGAAAAATATGTGAGATGGTGTAAGTATGGCCAGATGTCAGTATATGGGTACATGTAGACTCCAAGCACACAACAGCCCCGTAATAGACACCGCTGGGATTGTACAGCTACCCACGACTGTAGATGCAAAAGGAGAAGACAACAGTAACCCCCCAAACCTAGCCACACCCAACTATATAATTACCCAATACTCCCGCCACAATAAGCAATTTATAAAGATGAATGAGATCTCATCATCTATATGATATAATTTGCCTGTAGCACACCTCACTCTCTAGGCTATATGAAACAACCTGAAGATGGCCTAAAATAGCCTGAAACATGTAGTTGTGTATACATTGTACATATAGTACAATAAATTAGTTGTGTTTTGACTGCCTATGGTACATTATACATAGTATTAATTAGTAACGAACAGTTTCTCTACCCATGGAGGGTATGAACCAGTAATAACCTCAATTACTTCTTCTGACGCTGGAGGTTGTAGTGATGTACCTAACACTGCATACTTCTCAAGATGTGAAACCATGCTGCTGTATGTGGACTTATTATACCTACATCAATAAATCTGTTCCATGCATGTGACTGTGATTCCTTTACTGAAACTGATACAAAAATTTTATTTTAAACTAGTAACTGTTGATATGTTCTTTGGTTGCCGTAAACCAGTTTTTGGCAAATTCCTCTGTAAGAGATTTGGACACAAGTGTCCACTTCAAACGCTTATCAACTTATTTTAGCTTGAGATGTTCATTAAGGGCTACTAAGAAGTGTACAGCACTTTGTTCCTGACTACTGAAAGTCGGAAGAGATAATGCCGGCAAAATCTACCCTTCATGAGTTGGCACTGACAAATTTACAGGTTTCGTTGAACAAATATTACCATGTAATACATTGCCATTCATTCCATTCGAACATCCAAACTCTACACTATCAGTTATACACGATGAATTAGATGTGCAAGGTTGACTGGCTGCATTGTTGCCAGATTGATCTGGCTGCATCTGACTTACGTCAAATAAAGTTGAATTATTAGGTTGTATGCTTGTATTATTTGCTACACTAGATAGCTGCTACCTGTCTGTCTAGTTAAACAAACCCCTGTGCATTAGCTGACTCTGACTGACAGAAACTGTCTTGCACTTCCTGATTATTTTTGCTTACATCTTGCATAAATGTACTTATTTCTTGCTTTTCCAAATTTAGCTTGGTATTTAGGTCCTTACGCAAGCTGGCATGTTGATTTTGGGTGCTTTATCTTGATACTCTGTCATCGACACTAGCTGATAATTTATTAAGATTGCCCATAATTGATTGTATTGCATGTCTTGTTTCTTCCTTCAGCTGACAGAATTTGTCAATTATTTCGTGCTGTAATTGTTCTGTTAGTCTGTCCGCTAATTTCTGGTTTTCTGCATCAGTTTAGCACCTGAATTTTCGTTTGCCTTTGCTTTTTGACTTTGAATACTACTCAGAGTATTTAATACATCAGCTGACATGCCTTGTATCTGTGCTGACATATGGCTGTCATTATTATTGTTTGTCACTACTGAAATACTGAATGTCAGTACCTCCCAGAATAGCAGGGTCTGGCATTTCTTGTTGCTGTACGACAAGGACAGAGTCATAGGTCTGCCTGTTATCTTGTACTTCGTCATTGACGTCACAGTCCACCACTTCCACCATTCTGTTACGCAAATTGTGGGCAGCCATTTTCACTTATATTAAACTACCTTTTTTTTTTGCTACTGACCTTTGCTGATGTTCGTTGACGTGGAATATCAAACACTATTGCACATCACTGTATATATCAACAAATAATATGTATATCTTTATAACACTACACTACAAAACAGTCAGCGATTTGGTGGCTGTAGTATGCTGGTGTTTCAGGATTATGGTTTTTTGTAGCTTTCTCTCCAGCCGCCCATATCTTGGTGGTCTGTAACACCCGTATCTTCTTCTGGTTTTTGGCTGGACCTTGATCGCGGTCTTTTGGATGTTGAGTGATTTGATTTACGCTCCCTCTCATGCCCCAAGTTGGGCGCCATTTCTGTTCTCGTTGGCCCTACGTACATTGTATGCCCTGATTCACAGAGTATGGTAGGTGAGACTTCTTAAGGGATACGGTGAGGTTCATTGAATCTGATAAAGTCCTCACTATTATATTTTATTTATTTCTGTCTGAAGTAAAAATTCTGCACCTATCCAGTTAATCAACTACCAATTGTTCGGCCACCTTCTTTCACTTGAACTCATATCTCATATGCTAGAAACCAACAGTCACTTCGCTCCAGAGCTATTAATCTTTGCTCTAGGTGACATCACTATCAGCAACCTTGCCTACACATCTCACTTACTCGGATTAGAGCATCCAACTGTCTTTGGTCGGTACGAAAATTTCTTTTATTTTTTTATTTTTGTCTTGGGTTCAGAGTTTGCTTGTGTTAGGTTATTGCCCTTCATGCTATGTTACATTATCAGTACTTCATGCTGCCCTTCCTTTTGGGAATTAGCTGAACAGCCTATTATTTCCCTTGTTGGTTGCTCAAAGGGTATCCGACTTGCAAGATCTGTGGAGCAATGACCCTCACCCTTTCACTAAAGGTTTCTTAAATGGACCCTTCCTGAGAGTTTTGTGACGGTTGACTTCGAACTGCCCGTAACTGAGGGTTAGCAATCGTTCTACTTGATCAACGAATTACTGCTTTAGTACAACTAATTTTATCTCCTGGCAGGCAAAAGACATTTTGATAATCAAAACACATCCTTTCTATACGTTGCCTTTCTTCCTCGTTAAGATGTTCAAGTCTCAATTTTTCCAAACTTTTCTTGTCTCTGTCCTTGCCCGTTAAAACAGACTGTTTTGATAATGAGCCCATGTCTGCCTGCTCAATCTGCTCTAGGTAAATCTCTGGTTCTTGTATTATTGCTTCCTCATCATTCGCTTTCAGAATGCTTGTAAGCACGTGTCCCTCTGTAACCCTTGTTAAAGAGCTGGCCAAGTGCACTGCTTCTTGGATTTCCTTTTTTTGTTAATTTCCTCTTCACTACGACTCTTCCCGGCAGGTACTGGAAGTGTGACTGTAACTTCTGGCCGTTCTGGTAATCTCAGCGATTTCCTTGTAGTTCGCTGGGGGTTGCTTAACAATATCTTTTTTACCCTTCTACCCCCTTCCTGAAAAACCAACTTCCTCATTCCATATCAAAGTTGTGCTTTCTTTCTTTGCAAGAAGTTGCAACCCCAAATACCATCACGCCCAAGCTGAAACTGAACACTAACTAGCTGAAAGTTAAACAGGATATCAGCGTCCCCTTCCTTAATTTTAACCCTCTTTGCGGGTTCAAACTCGAGTATCCCTTTAATTTTATCACACTCCAAAATGCTCATGTCAGCTCCATTGTCTACCAGGAGGCATAATTGCCCTGATGTACTAGCATCCACATGCAAAAGCACATGCTTATACTCTGCACTATAATTGCAACCTAGTGAAAAGACAGGACTGTCCCCGTTTTCTGACAGCCTGTTATGGGTAGCCTTTACTTGGTTGGGGGGGTTTCTGCAATTCCTAGCTACATATGGTTCCCTGTTCTCCAAAGTGAAAGCAAGTGGTTTTCTTCCCTACAACTGGTATCTTCTTGGACACGCGATTTACTCTCTTCTCCCCTTTTTCTTTCCCATAACATTTACTGCTAAGGTGGTCAGATCTTCCACAACATTTACACTTAGGGGGAGATCCTTTTCCCACCGTGTACCTTACCTGTTCGTAAATAAGAGCACTTTATCCCTCCAAGGCTGTTTCAGCTATTTTGTTAAAATTATCACTGATCCTGCCGCAGACAATTGTCTGATTCTGTCGGTATTCAGGCCCTGCACAAAACAAATGTTTCTCAGTCTATCTGTTAACGTAAATATGCCTGCTTTTTCCTCCATACCGCAGTCCATCAAAGCTTCTTCCCGAAACTTTTATCGTAGCGGTTGAATTTTTTGTATCCATTCGGATATACTTTCTTCCTAAACCTATGCTGCCTTGAAGAGCTGATTAGCACGAATATCTAACTTCGTTTCTCAACATAGGTATTTTTCGAACATTCCTTTAGTTCTAACCAATTATCCAAATTTCTGTGAGCAATCGCTGTTGTTGGTTCCCTGCTAAAGCATTTTAACACAAACTTGTATACTGTTTCCCTGGTTAGGATCTGTTACTTTGAAAGCTGCATCTACGTTTGATATTAAAGACATGTCTTTCTAATCACCACTAAAAGGTGAAATCAGTTTTAGGGCTGCCCCTAAACTAACAAATTCACCAGCCATACTGTGTGGTTGTTTGGTATTCGGATGGGTATGTGTTATGGACATGGTTCATTGAGCAGGACTTACCCCTAACATAACAATGAACGAATGTGGCCCTATTTCATGTGGAAAACTGCGATGCCGTCCTGACATATACGTACTCTGGTCTTCTGAATGTGATATCATGCCTCCGTAGTCAGGGCCGGTTGACTCTTAATTACCACGTTGCGTATATGCAGCACACATACCAGCAAACAGGCTTCGGGATACACCTCTCCCTTTGTTTCCACAACGATACTGCTGCACCAGCTAGCAAGTTCTGTCATATCAGATTTCCATATGCCTGTCTGTGTAGTTCCTACAGGCAATCTATCATGTCCTGGGTTCATTAATCTTGTATGCTGCATATATACTCCCACATATGACACTAGACTTGTATCCTCTCCCAGAACAGGCCAGATGGGAGCAAGTTCAGAGCCAAAAAGAATGTATTCCAAACTCCAAAGTAATATGAAGTTTATTAATTGAATACAGATTCAGTATAGGAACCCAAATCAACTGCCTAAGCTTGCACAGTGGCCGACTTCTCCTGATTCCATGTGCATTGCTAGCACTCTGATTCGAAGAGTGACTATGGGAATGTTTTACAAGGGTTTTGTGCTCTAATCGCCACCTTTCACGGGATTTCCCGTTTACAAGTCATGTTTTTATATTGGATCCTGCTGCACCGAGAGTCTGGGAGCACTGCATTTCAGCATCTGTTAACGCAAATATCCTTGGTCTTAAATAATTCCTGCTTTGTACATTTATAAAAGCACCTCAAGCTACAGTTCAGGATAAAAATCAATGGATGAAATGCCAACCTATTAAATGATCCTCAGACCATTCACATTTGAAATTACAGACCTGCTAATTTGGTCCAGTATGTAAGATGACAATGCATAAGAGACATATAGAGAAACGAACAAATTTATAACCTTAAGTGGGTGTTCATTCACAGAAAAACCCAACAGATGGATTAGCACTACACCCTGTTAAGTCAGTTGCAGCCAGTCACAGCAAGTGTATCTGTTATTGGCACAACTAGAGCATCTAGAACAAGGGCAAGAGAAGATTTAAAAGTGCTTCTGAAGCGTAAACACATCAAGCAATAGATGGTCACTATTAAAAGAATGTGGCCTAACTGCTCTTTTCAGTAATGCTATATGGTCTAGTGCTGAGGGTAAGAATGGGTGGAGCTATACCTTCAGTCCATTTGTGCCTTTATGGTGTGCGTGTGGACAGCTGTATGTTTTTATTGGTGAATTCAATAAAAATTGTGCAACAATGCTTTGGAGTAGTTAATTTATAATTGTATATTGAACATTTTTCATTTATATTTGACTGTTACATCGTATCTCTGCAGGAAATAATAACCAGAACAAAACGTGTATAGGAAAGACAATAATTCAGGATGCATTGTCAGATAAGATAATGTAGGAAATACCATAAGGCTTGACAGAAGGTCATTTTAGGTAGCAGCTTGATATCACTTTAATGTGTAACCAAATCGAGGGTTGAGTACAATTTGTGTACATGCTTCTTATCTGTGCACATCCAGTAAAGATGGGCACCTGTACGTACAGCACTTGAGCTGCCAGAAAGTTTTTTTTTTTGATCGATCATTTGCAGATTTGGAACTCTTCACAGAAAATACATCTTTTGGATGTGGAGGTAAGAAATGTACACCACCGTCTGTATGAAACTGTGTTAGCAACTTCCTCCAGTCTTACTGGCAGGTTGTGTAAATATTTAATGTTACACTTTGAGAAGTTGTTGGAATTAAACAGTGTCATGGCTGTCAGAATTGGAGATTATTGATTGTCTACTTACCAGATACGCTGATAGTAATGTTTTGAACAATGGCAGATGACAATACAGACCTGAAATCCCGAGGTGCAGTAGTAATTCCTAATGGTTTTATAATAGGGGAAGCTGCAGGAGAAGGAGACTGCTTTTTTGACTCGGTGGCTCAGGGAATGAATGTGTTATGTATTCCTGGGAGACCGTTTGATGTTAAAGTATTAAGGCAAGCCTGTTTTAATTATGCTAAATGTAATCAGTGTTGTGTATATGATATCCAAAGTCACAAGACATGGCGCCAAGCTGTTGAAGAGGTTGCTGCTGCAGGAAGTTGTGCATCAGGTGGCAGGAATGAATACAGTGATTTTGCAAGCTATCTGGTACATATTCAGTTAACTGCTGCAGAACGAGCTATTTTAAAATTAGGTGCTGCTGTATGGGGGAGACCAGAGATTGAAGGGCGTATGCTTTGTCAAAAATATGGGATAAAAATACATGTAATTGAAAACTTTCATTCAAGTGGTCAAGAGGTTATCGGCCATCAGCTGGTAGATAGTTCAGGTTCAAGGTCTGTGGATGAACATTCCAGCCTCTACAATGACCCTCATATCATTCATATTTTAATTGAAGGGTTGGGTCATTTTGTTCCAATACTACGTAAGGCATCAGTACATTTATCACCTTCAGAGGGTGTTCAGTCACAAGACAACCCGAAAGGTGGGTTAACATTACACACTGATAAGTCAGTTGCAGCCAGTCCACAGCAAGTGTCTTTGTTAGTGGCACAACCTGAGCAACTTGACCAACGGCCAGAGAAGACAGAAAGTGCTTCTGAAGCGAAAACCCATCAAGCAGTAGATAGTCTCTACTTAAAAGAGTGTAGCCTAACTAATAAGACCACATGGTCAGCTGTTGCTGCTAAGAAAGAAAATGCTGACTTTAAAATATTAAGGTTGACAAACAGTCCAACAGTGAGTGATGCCTTGGATTTTATGCAGCAAGCAGAATTTTATGAAAACTTCAACCAGGCCAGTCATTGGTTTTTTATTGTGATAGAGGTTGATAATTTCAATGAACCTCCCAGTGAAGCTGTAGATCGTTTAGCAAAATTTCTTCATGAACAAAAGCCTGTGATTATCCAGTGGGACTTAATGCATTCTGCAAAACATTTGGTGTTTTTTAAACAAAGAGGCTACAATGCTTTCACCCCACTACATACGAATTCAGCCAGTTTGTTCAGCACGGAAGAGGAGCTCATTCATGAGCTCTCCAAGCAAGGAAGTTTTCAACTACCACTGTTATTGAAAGCGTTACAGCTAGGTATTGGTGGTCAGTTTAATGGAGATGCATTAGATTTACTGAATGTGAGTTTTTATGTGAAACATGAAATTGACACCTGGCGTTTAATTGACTACGCTGCCAGAGATGATGATAGTCTATCACTAAGGTTTTTACTGCTAGTCAATTGGGATTTAGCGCACCAAAATGGAGATGGTAGAAGAACTTTAGAGATTGCTGCTGAGTTTGGGGGCCCACAGAGCTTATCTGCATTGTTGAACTTGCCTATAACCAGTTCTGCACATGAGCATTTTCTCTCCAGTCAAGAAAAGGAACTATTAG
>Ga0209629_10001914_pt1 | contig 13670 bp, 13 predicted proteins | sample TergutCu122P5_FD_187286 | JGI IMG/M metagenome (GOLD analysis project Ga0209629, IMG submission 187286) | Cubitermes ugandensis P5 segment gut microbial communities from Kakamega Forest, Kenya - Cu122 P5 (SPAdes) (version 2) | ecosystem: Host-associated > Arthropoda: Insects > Digestive system... | reverse complement strand
AAAATAAATTTAGGTATCATATACGATAATCATTATTTATTAAATGTATTGGACAAAGATGTGTAAGTATAATTATAGAAGATTGATAACAGAAAATCCGATTATGAAACAGTTAATCTTTATAGCCCTGATATCCCTGACCTGCGTAGGAGAAGGGCGCTCCCAATGTTATGTTGATACGGCTAAATTGAATCAAGCCTACAGAGATTTAATAAAGGGTAAACGAACCTACGAAAAAGAAAAAGCGTTTTTCGACGCTTTCCCATCTTCATGGATGGAATTTATATTGACTTATCAATGGTATTATCCCAACATACCAAACAAATTAAATTATGTTGAACATATTGAAATTTTTGAAAGTCTCAAGCTAATTCCAGATACAACCTATTGCGATAAACTGATTCATTTATCAATCGGAGGAAAATGGTCGGGAGATGCTATAAGTTATCTTCAAGAGGTTCTTCATAATGTGATGAATAAGAAGAGCAATGTTTTTTTTGCGCGGCTGTCTAAGTACACAAAGGGTATTCAACTGCGTTTTTGGCAGTTCTATTGGTCCTCTCTATATCGTGTGACAGACGGCGGTTCAAACAGGGATGATTATCCGAAAGAATGCGAGCTTTTGAAAAACAGGATGAGAACCAAATATCCGGAAACGGTTAAAGCAATGGAGATAGGCTTAAATTATGCATTGGGTGAAATTACGTTTGATGAAGTCGAAAATGATTTCCCGCATAAATACTTTGCGAAATAGAACAATCAGTTAAATCTGAAAACCTCACCCTTTCCTCACTTCCCCGATAAACTTTCTTTTTGCAACTAAAACAGAAATTATCCTTTCTTTTTATTCTAATTTTTCTCATTTTGCTTACACTGTCAAGTTGGGACTTGCTCCGTACTTGCTCCGTACTTGCTCCGTACATACGCCGTACATACGCCGCTTGACATTTTGTTATTTTCTTTTCCCGCCATTGCGAGCCGCTTGCGGCGAAGCATTCCAGCTTTCAAATCGTACATCATTGTAAGCAGAGCGAAGCAAAGACCCGCAATAGCGGAACGACTCATCTTTATAAAAGTTTAGATGACTTCACTATATAATTATTGAACGAATAGCAGGCATAACAATAGAAAAAGAGTTAAGGTTGCAGGCAAGATATTATTTTCTCCAAATACGCAGCATCGATTTCGTCGAAAGTATTCAGGCGATCGCTGTCAATATCCAATACGCCGATGATTTCGCTGTTGTTGAAAAGAGGGACAACGATTTCCGATTTCGATTCACTGCTGCAGGCAATATGTCCGGGAAACTGTTCTACATCGGGGACGATGATTGTTCGCCGTTCTTTCCAAGCGGTGCCGCATACTCCTTTTCCATACGGAATGCGCGTACAGGCAACGGGTCCCTGAAAAGGACCCAAAACCAATTCGCTTTCTTTGACCAAGTAAAATCCTACCCAGAAGAATCCGAATGCCTGCTTCAATGCTGCAACAGTGTTGGCTGAATTAGCAATTAAATCCCGCTCGTTCCTTGTCAGTTCGCGGATTTGAGGAAGCAGGGATTGATAAATTTCTTCTTTGCTCATAGTTTATTTATTATTATGTCGTCATTGCGAAGGCGAAGCCTGAAGCAATCCATTTAGTTTTCTGGTTTGCTTCGTCGCTGGCGCTCCTCGCAATGACGTACTGTTTTAATTCTTCAACCCTCTGTTCTTCAACAAATACTCGGGATTTGGGTCTGCTCCACGGAAACGGCGATACAAAACCATCGGGTCTTCGGTGTCGCCTTTGGAAAGAATATTATCCCTGAATGATTTGGCAGTTGCCTTATCAAAAATCCCTTTTTCAACAAAAGCCTGAAATGCGTCGGCATCAAGCACTTCAGCCCAGAGATAGCTGTAATAGCCGGCATAATAACCGCCGTCAAAAATATGAGCAAAATAAGGACTTTTGTAACGGACAATAATTTCAGGTATTAATCCGATATCACTCAAAACTTTATTTTCAAAAGCGTTCACATCCGAAGTAAACGACGAATCAATCGTGTGCCACTTCATATCCAAAATAGCGGCAGCAACTAATTCGGTAGTCATAAATCCTTGATTGAAAGTTTCTGCCTTTTGAATTTTTTGGATTAATTCGTCAGGAATTGTTTTACCTGTTTGATAATGCTTGGCATATATCTTCAAGACTTCTGGATTGGTTGCCCAATGTTCGTTAATCTGCGACGGCAATTCTACGAAATCGCGGTAAACATTGGTTCCTGCAACGCCGGCATAGTTGCATTTGGAAAGAAATCCATGCAGAGCATGTCCGAATTCATGAAATAAAGTTTCAACCTGGTCTAAATTCAAAAGAGAAGGAGTAGAGCCTGTCGGCGGCGTGAAATTACCGACATTGTAAACAATCGGATGTATAAATTTTCCTTCCCGAACCGATTGTTCCGTATAATTACTCATCCACGCGCCCGCTCTCTTACCCGAACGCGGAAAATAATCCAAAAATATTACACCGATATATGAACTGTCGGCGTCGGTAATTTCAAAGGCTTTCACATCTTTCTGATATACAGGAATATTTTTTATTTCTTTGAAATTGAGTCCATATAAATTATGAGCGCAGGCAAAAGCGCCATCCCGTACATTTTCCATGACAAAATAGGGTTTTATTTCGTCTTCGTTCAAATCATACTTTTGTTTGCGCAGTTTTTCGGCGTAATACCACCAATCCCACGATTCTAATTTGAAGTTTCCGCCTTCTGCTTTAACTAATTGCTGCAATTCATCTCTTTCTTTTTTCGCTTGTGGCAAAGCGTATTTCCAAATATCGTTCAATAATTTGAAAACATTCTCAGGCGTTTTTGCCATTGTTTCATCCAGAACATAAGCGGCAGAAGTCGGGAATCCCAGCATTTTAGCTTTTTCAAGCCGCAGATTGACTATCTTTTTTATAATTTCTTTGTTATCATTGGCATTTCCATTATTTCCCCTGCTATACATCGCTTTGTACAATTTTTCGCGTAAGTCGCGATTCTTTGCGGATTGCAGGAAAGGCTCCCAACTCGGACGGCTGGTGGTAAATATCCATTTACCGTCCATTTTGTTGTCTTTAGCCGTTTGAGCGGCAATTGCCACCACATCGTCGGGCAATCCCGCCAAATCATCCTTATTATCAATAACCAATTTATAATCATTGGTTTCAGCCAACAGGTTCTTGCCAAAAGAGAGTGAAAGTGAATCCAATTGCTTGTTTATTTCCCGCATCCGTTCTTTCTGTTCTTTATTCAAAGCGATTCCCGAACGGACAAAATCTCTGTAATACTTGTCTAACAAACGTTTTTGTTCGGTCGTCAGTGAAGAAACGGCTGTCGAATCGTCATGAACGGCTTTAATTCGGGCGAATAATTTTTCATTCAGATAAATATTATCACGATGTTCCGATAATAAAGGTGTTATGGTGTCGGCAATGGATTGTATAACGCTATCGGTATTCGCTCCATTAATAGCATCAAATACGTAATTCACACGGTTTAACATCTCGCCGCTTTCGTCCAGTGCAACAATCGTATTTTCAAACGTAGCGGGTTTCGGATTGTTGGCAATTGAATCTATCTCTTTGGCTTGCTGTTCAATTCCCGCTTTAAACGCAGGTTCGAAATGTTCGGGTTTAATCTTATCGAACGGAGGCGTCGCCAAAGGCGTACTGTATTCGGAATAGAATGGATTACTTGAGTCGAATGCGACCGCTTTTTCTTTTTGTTTATTACATGAGTAAGTCATTACTACTAAGCTTAAAATAAATAAATACCTTTTCATTTTGTATGTTTATATGAATTAAATTTATATTTCTATATGTTCTTTTCCTGAGCGAAATAATCAATCGTTTTCTTAATTATTTGTAATTATTTTGACGACAAAGGTATAAAAAATTTTAAGAATTTAATAGCCAATCAATGGCGTTAATCTGTTTCACACCATTATAACTGCCTGTCTCGTAGTCCATCGTGATAAGCAGTCGTTCGTTAAAATCAGGAATTTTGGTAAATGGCGCAAGTTCACGTTCAAGCGTTTTTTGCTCTTTTACTGTGTATGCCACTTGAATATATTTTGTGTAACCATTTTGATCTCGGACAACAAAGTCAACTTCGAGATTATCGGTTTTCCCTATCCAAATACTGTAATTTCGATGCTTCAATTCAAGAAAAATAACATTTTCGAGCAAATGTCCCGCATCTGCTGTTAATTCTTTTCCAAGTAGCGCATATCGCAAGCCTAAATCCACAAGGTAGTATTTTTCTAATGTTGCTAAATGCTGCTTTCCCTTTATATCATAGCGATTTACTTTATAAAAAAGATATGATTCAACAAGCGTGTCAATGTATTTTGATACGGTTTTATTATCAATTTTTTTGCCATTTGCTGTTAAAACTTTAGCAATATTTCTTGCCGAAACACTTGAGCCGACACTGTCAATAAGAAAATTAACTACTTCATTATAAGAAGTTTCGTAATAGATTGTGTGTCGCTTTTGTATGTCATTTTCATAAATGTTTTGAAAAACAGTTTTCAGATATTCGTAAGCAAAATTTTCGCCTGATTCGGCAAGTCCAACCGCTTCGGGAAAACCACCTGTGCGCATGTACTCTGCAAAAGCGCGGTCAGGGTTTGATGTCTTGCCTGTAAATTCTAAATATTCGGTAAACGAAAAAGGTAAGATATTGATTTCAAACGATCTACCTGTGAGTAAAGTAGCTAATTCGCTCGACAAAAGATAGGCATTAGAACCGGTAACATATAAATCCACATTCGGCGTGACAAATAGCCCTTCAAGCAGTTTTTCAAATTCAGGAATATTCTGAATTTCGTCGATAAAAACATAGTTCAAACTATTCTTTTGCAACAAATTTTTGATATATTCGTAGATTTCTTTCCAATTATTTTCAGCAAGAAAACGAAATTCAGGCAAATCCATATTTATAGAAATGAGAGACGCACTTGGATTTTCCGCTTTCAGCAACTCCTGAAATTGCAATAGTAAAGTTGATTTTCCTGCACGGCGTACACCTGTTATAACTTTTATCAAATTTTTGCCTTTGAGAACAGAAAGTTTGTCAAGCTCTGTTTTTCTTTTAATCTGTGGCATACATAATTATTTTTAATTTTCCATCTACAAAAGTAAACAAAATTCCTCAAACTTGCAAAAAAATCAATGTTTGAGGAATTTCTTTTAAGTTATTTGAATCAAACAAAAATACTACAATACGCAGAATGTGTAAGTTGTTACTTTTTCTCCTTCTTTTCCTGAGCGAAATAATCAATCGTGTAATAATTTCTTGAAACCTTCTATATCAATGTCGCTTTCTGAAAAAAGGGCTGAAAGCCCAAAATATCCCAGCCCAACGGCAACGCCTTGGGAAAATATGGACATACAATAAATATTTAAGGGCTGAAAGCCCGATATATAAAGAAAATGAGTAATTTTGCACAATAAATAAATTTTTAAAACCAAAACATTATGTCGCAATCCTTATCAAAGTTATATGTTCACATCATATTTCATGTGAAAAATGAACGGACACTGATACGTCCGGAAGTAGAAAAAGAACTATACGCTTACATAGGCGGTATCATCAAACAAAATGCTTCATATTCCATTAAAATTAATGGAACGGAAAACCATGTTCATGTTTTGTCCACCATGTCGAAAAACTTGTCTTTAGCAAATTTTGTTGAAGAAATCAAGAAAAACAGTAGTCGGTGGATTAAAACAAAAAACATTTACTATGAACATTTTGCATGGCAAGGAGGATATGCCGGATTTTCGGTCAGCCAATCGAAAATCGCAGTAGTATCAAACTACATTGAACGACAAAAAGAACATCATAAAAAACAGTCATTTAGGGATGAATATCTAAATTTTTTACAGGAATATGCAGTTGATTTCGATGAAAAATATTTATGGACATAATTCTATTGCCCTTTCAGGGCGCATATTGGGATTGGGTGGATTCTTTTTCCCAAGGCGTTGCCGTTGGGCTGGGATATTTTGGGCTTTCAGCCCTTCTTCAGGAAGCGACATCGTATGCACTGCACATTCCATCCCCCAATCGCTTCGCTTCATTAGGGGTTATTTACATTCAGTCCTGCGGATTATATCATTGACATTTCATCATATACACAGGATTTTACTATTAAATCATAGTTTCAAAATAGAGTAAAATCGCCGAAAAAACAATAAATATGTATTTTTATTAAGAATATTTTTGAAAAATCGAATTACATTTTCTACCTTTGTCTGGAAAATTTTAAATGATTTGCAGATGGTAAAAAACTTGTGAGAGCTGGCTCTCACATTCTATGATATATTAAAAAAATAGCGATTTGCTACTTATTCTTGTTGCTCATTTTCCACACTTGTAACCCATAGGGTTATCCTTCAAGAAAAGTCAGCGAAACGCCGTAGTAATACGGCGTGGAGCAACTTGCCGGAAGGATAGGCGTGGAAACCTGAGCAACAGACAGGTTGTTTTCCACGCTATTTTTATGCATCTATACCAAACTTAAAGAACTAGAATAATTAATTGAATATTAAAAACTTAAAAAACAAAATTTATGAAACAGTACGTAGAATCAGACAGAACGATGAAGGCCAGAAACCATTTAAAGAAGGGAGAGAAGTCTAAAAATCGGAAGTTAAATCTGACAAGAAAATTGGTAACGACAGTAATGCTATTTTGCTTTTGTGCCTTTACGAACGAAGCGATAAGTATGACGCAAGATGGGAATACTCCTATAAACGACCAATGTTCCAATGCAATCAATTTGTCTTTTGGGACAACTGTATCCGGTACATTGGCAGGCGCCAATTCAACTACATCAACAAAGTATGGTAATAACACGGATGGTAAAAAAGATGTATTTTTCAAATTTACTCCCGACCATACCGGTAATTACAAAATAACAATGAATAACTCTAACAATTCGGATGATATTGATTTAATGGTGCTTCAAAATTGTGAGAATACTAATATTTTAGCAACTTTGACAAGCAGCGAATATATAATAAACTCCTTTTCCAAAGGAATGACTTACATTATTCGAGTCATAGACTGGAGTGGTACCGGCGGAGATTTCACCATTAAGATTGAAAGTCTTAATCAGGAAGATGATTTCATTCAAGAAAGCAAACACTTTCGATTAGAAATTTACAAACCATTATTATCAATCACAACAGAACAATTAGCAGACTGGCTCTCGTGCTTAGACAGGATGTATGAACAATATGTCGATTTAATGAGTGGATTAACTCCCTTTGAAGGAGAAAAAATTGTCATACGTAATGTATGGGGTATCGGAGCTTGGGCTTATGCCGGAAATCCCATACAATGGAATCCCGCTTATATTTCCGAAACGTTCACAAAATTTGTAAATACTGGAGATTGGTCATTTGGAATATTGCACGAAATGGGGCATTGCTTTCGTTTGGTTGGAACCGAAAATAGAGCTTATGATTTTAATGAAGAACTTTTTGCCAACTTTCGTATGTATCTTGCATTGACAAAAGTACCGGAAGGTAAGATAATACATCATGATGGTAGAGATATTTATTATGGCGCTGAAATTGCAGATTATTACAAACCGGACTACGACCGTATTGTTGCTGATAAAAGCCCACTGAATGGCGATGGACTTTTGTGGACGCTTGCTCGTTTGGGAGACCACTATCAAAAAGATGGAGATCATGGATACTGGCTTTATAAACAAGCATTTTATATTATCAACAATTCCCCTAATGAAGAACTTAGTTGTAATTGGAACAAATTCAATTATTTTCTTGATATTTTATCAAGTTGTGTGGGCAGAAATGTCAAAGAAATATATTCAACGGAAGAATTAAATCTTATAGAACTTGCTTTGAGAGGAAATCAGCCGCCTTGGCAAATCGGTTATCCAAATACTTCCAATATTATTGCAACATTAGATAATGGCACACTTTCTATTAACGGAACAGGAGCGATACAGGATTGGGGTTGGGGTGAATTTCCTTCGTCATGCTTTAGAGACGATATTACCAATATAATTATCAATGACGGTATTACAGAAATAGGACTTAATACATTTATTCAATGCACCAATCTTGTTTCAGTTAATATAGGGAAAAATGTAAATAACATTAAGAAAGGCGCTTTTTCGCAATGTTTTGCTACAAAAGAAATCCATTGTAACAATCCTATCCCACCAAGTATCGAAAACAACGATGATTTTTTTTGGGGGTTAAACAGAATAACATGTACGTTGTACGTACCCTATGGTTCTATAGATGCTTACAAGTCGGCATATGGATGGAAAAATTTCTTTAATATCTATACATCAATTGACCAGATAGATACAACTAATTTCAACGTTTATCCCAATCCAGTAAAAAATGAATTAACCGTCGAAAGAGATAATTTGAATATGGGAAAAGAAATAGTACAAGTGATTGATTTTTCAGGTAGAATAGTTATTATTTCTCAATTTGAACCTTCCATTTCTCAATTAAAAATTGATGTTTCGCATCTGCAATCAGGAATTTATCTTTTGAAAATCGGTAATTATCGAAGTAAATTTATCAAGGAATAAAAAAGAATTTTTGCAATAGTATTCTTCAAAAGTAAACAAAAATACTACAATACGCAAAATGTGTAAGTTGTTACTTTTTCTCCCTCTTCTCCTGAACGATAGCATCCACGACGGCGATACGGGTGATATTGACAATGTCGCGAACCGAACTTTCGATGTCGGTAAAGTGAATCGGTTTTTTCAGACCTACCTGAATCGGGCCGATGACTTCTCCGTCTCCCATTTCCTGCAAGAGTTTCTGAGTGATATTGGCGGATGTCAGATTAGGAAATACCAAAGTATTTACATCTTTTCCAAACAATCGCGTGAAAGGATATTTAGTGTCGCGCAGTTTTTTGTCTAAAGCAAAATTGACCTGCATTTCTCCGTCGATCACCAAATCGGGATATTCATTCTGCATAAATTCAACAACTTCGTGCACGCTTGCTGGACTTCCTTCGGGATCAGCGCCGAAATTGGAATACGACAGCATGGCAAAGCCTTTTCCTTTGTTACTTTTGCCATAGATGTATTTATAATTATTTGAAGACAAAGGTAGGAAAATTTCATAAAAATTCCGGCTTACACCTTGCCAAATAAAAAAGAAATCGTAAATTTGTAGCATAAATTAAATGAATACTTATGAATTTTTCAATAGCAAAGAAAGTTTATGCTTTCGTTTTAACTGTATTCGTTTTCGTTTCATTGATAAGTACATCTTGTACGAAAAAAACAAAGCAGAGCGATAACGAAGTTGTTTTTGATACTATTCAAGTAAATAAAACACAATCGATTGATTATAAAAAATCAAAGTTAAACTGTAATCTGCATATTGCATTTACTTATCCGGTAAAGAGTAACAAATCATCTTCATTGAGTGATCTACAAAAAATATTCATTGAGAAGACTTTTCCTTCTCAATACGCCAATCTTTCGCCTAAAAATGCCGTAGATAGCTTTTCCGCACAATATATTCGCGATTTTCAAGCCATCAAAGCCGCAGATTTCTTTGATAAAGAAGAAAATGATGATTATATATTAGAAGATGAAAACAGTTTTATATATGAATTGAGCCTGGAAAATGAGATTCTGTATAATACAGAACGCTTTATATCATTTGTCGTAAAAAACAACAATTACGAAGGCGGTGCGCATGGTTCCAATACCATTTACGGTTATGTCATCGATTTAAAAACGGGAAAACTTCTAACAGAAGACGATTTTGCCGGAGATAATTTTAAGAAGAACCTCTCTTCCCTGATAGTTCAAAAAATTGCAACGGCAAAAGGCTTAAGCGATGTTTCTCAATTGGAAGATAACGGTTACAATTCTATTGAAGACATTGCTCCCAACGGAAACTTCACTATCGATGACAAGGGAATTACTTATTACTTCAACGAATATGAAATAGCAGCTTATTTTGTTGGGACTACGGTAGTATTTATCCCTTACGAGGAACTGAAAACGTATATCACTGACGACAGCCCTATTTCTTCTTTAGCCGGACGATAATCGTTATGGACATTATCAGGAAATATTTTGCGAATTTAACGGAGAAACAGGAATCGCAACTAAGCGCTTTACAGGATTTATATACGGATTGGAATCTGAAAATCAATCTTATTTCTCGAAAAGACATCGACAATTTATACGAAAAGCATATTCTTCATTCGCTGGGAATAGCTAAAATAATCCGGTTCACTGACGGAACAAAGATTATGGATGCCGGAACAGGCGGCGGTTTTCCGGGGATTCCTTTAGCGATTCTGTTTCCGAAAGTACAATTTCTCTTGTTGGACAGCATCGGAAAAAAAATAAAGGTAGCGGAAGATATTGCCAGACAAACCGGTTTGGAAAATGTAGAATGTCGTCAGGCGCGGGTAGAAGACGAAAAGCGAACTTTCGATTTCGTCGTCAGCCGAGCAGTAATGCCCCTACCCGACTTGGTACGAACGGCGCGGAAAAATATAATCCGCATTCAACAAAATGCGCTTCCCAATGGTTTTATTTGTTTAAAAGGCGGCGATTTGCAGGAAGAAATCAAGCCTTTCAAAAATCTGATTGTTGAATATTCTTTGAGCGACTATTTTGAAGAAGAATTTTTCAAAACAAAAAAAGTGATATATTTGCCGAATTAAAAATAAGTATATTATGCTAAAAATAAAAACATTCATCTTTAATCCCGTAATGGAAAATACCTACTTGCTGTACGATGAAACGCAAGAGGCGGCTATTATCGATTGCGGAGCATCGAACGAGAAAGAACAAAAGCGCTTGGCTGATTTTATTAAAGAAAACAATCTCAAGTTAAAGCGATTATTAAATACCCATTTGCATTTTGACCATATATTGGGTAATCAATTTATTTATAAAACCTACGGTTTGAAACCAGAATATAACAAAGCGGAAGAACTTTCATCCGAATTTAAGAAACTGAATATCGCATTTTCTCCCATCAAATACGAACCGGTCGATGCAGAGCATTTTATTGAACATGAAGAAGAAATCGCTTTCGGAAATACACGGCTAAAAGCGTTATTGACTCCCGGTCATTCTGCCGGCGGACTTTCTTTTTATTCTGAGAAAGACGATTGCGTTTTCACCGGCGACACGCTTTTTCATCATGACATCGGTCGCACAGACTTGCCCGGCGGTAATTATAAAGTATTAATCGAATCTATTAAAAATTACTTATTTACGCTTCCGGAAAATACGGTTGTCTATCCGGGACATGAAGAACCGACAACGATTGAAGAAGAAAAATTAAATAATCCGTATTTTTAATTATGCAACACGAAGAATTTGCCAGCCGGCACATCGGCATTGAAGAAAAAGACGTACAGAAAATGGTTTCCGCCATCGGAGTTTCCGGATTGGAACAACTGATTGATGAGACGATTCCTCAAAATATTCGTTTGAAAAAAGCCTTGGATTTACCCGAAGCGATGACCGAGCGCGAATATACCGAGCATATCGCCGAGTTGGCTTCTAAAAATGAAGTTTTCACTTCCTACATCGGAATGGGTTGGTACGACACGGCTTCTCCGGCAGTTATCATCCGCAATGTGTTTGAAAATCCGGTTTGGTACACTTCCTACACGCCTTATCAAGCCGAGATTTCACAGGGACGTTTGGAAGCGCTGCTTAATTTCCAAACGATGATTAGCGATTTAACGGGACTTCCTTTGTCCAATTGCTCTTTATTAGACGAGGCAACCGCCGCCGCTGAATCGGCAACAATGCTTTTCAACGCCAGAAGCCGGGAGCAAATTAAAAATAACGCCAATGTATTATTCGTTGATAAAAAAATATTTGAATCAACCTTAGCCGTTCTCAAAACCCGGACGGCTCCACAAGGAATCGAACTTCAAACCGGCGATTATAAAACTTTCCCGCTTACTGAAAAAGTCTTCGGAGCTATACTCCAATATCCGAATGCTGATGGTTCCATTGAAGACTATACCGAATTTACTGCTCAAGCCGGCGCAATGGGTATCAAAGTCGCCGTAGCTGCTGACTTACTCAGTCTTTGTATATTAACGCCTCCAGGCGAATGGGGAGCCGATGTGGTATTCGGAAGTTCCCAGCGATTCGGAATCCCGATGTATTTCGGAGGACCTTCCGCCGGTTATTTGGCTACGAAAGAGGAATATAAACGTTCGATTCCCGGACGAATCATCGGAATTTCCAAAGACGCGTATGGGAAAAAAGCCTACCGCATGGCTTTGCAAACCCGCGAACAGCATATCAAACGCGAAAAGGCGACTTCCAACATCTGCACCGCCCAAGCCTTGTTGGCAACAATGGCTTCTTTTTATGCCGTTTATCACGGTCCCGACGGATTGAAAGCGATAGCCGAACGTGTTCATGCCTGTGCAGGCTTTCTATCAAGCGAACTCACTCAATTGGGTTATGTTCAGGAAAATGCTGATTTCTTCGATACCTTAAAAATTCGCTTGCCTCAAACTGCTTCATTGACTCTTTTGCAGGAAACGGCTTTGGATTGTAAAGTGAATTTTCGTTATTTCGAGGATGGGGCAATTGGAATAAGTTTAGACGAAACGACTTTGCCGGAAGACATTGGAATTCTTTTATACATCTTTGCTACAGCTATTCAAAAGGATTATTCTTTGGATAAGGAAATTCTTCCGAAAACTTATTTTAATCAACAATTTTTAAGAAAGAGTTTTTACCTGCAACATCCGGTTTTCAACGATTATCATTCGGAAACCGAATTGATGCGTTATATCAAACAATTGGAAGTAAGAGATATATCGCTTGCACAATCCATGATTTCGCTGGGTTCCTGCACCATGAAGCTGAATGCCGCTGCTGAACTGTTGCCGCTCAATCTTCCCGGATTTGCCAATATGCACCCTTATGCTCCCGAAGACCAAACGGAAGGATATAAAGAATTGATAGAAAATTTAGCTTCTTATTTAAGCAGTATCACCGGATTACCGGGCGTAAGCTTTCAACCCAATTCCGGAGCTGCAGGAGAATATGCCGGATTAATGACCATTCGGGCATATCAACAATCTATCGGACAGGGCGACAGGGACATCGTATTGATTCCAGCTTCGGCTCACGGAACGAATCCGGCAAGCGCAGTTCAAGCCGGATTTCAAACCATTACCATTCAAACCGATGAACAGGGAAATACAAATATGGATGACTTGAAATGCAAAGCGGAAGAAAACAAAGACCGTTTGGCGGCTCTGATGATTACCTATCCTTCCACGCATGGAATTTTCGAGACCAATATAATAGAAATGTGTCGAATCATTCATGACAACGGCGGACAAGTCTATATGGACGGCGCAAATATGAATGCGCAGGTGGGTCTAACCAACCCCGGCTTCATCGGCGCGGACGTATGCCATTTGAATTTGCATAAAACATTTGCTATTCCTCACGGCGGCGGCGGTCCCGGCGAAGGTCCGATTTGCGTTGCCAAGCATTTAGTTCCTTTCCTTCCTTCGCATCCGGTGAAAGACGGTTCAAGTTTGAACGCTGTTGCTGCTGCTCCTTGGGGCAGCACCGGCATTTTACCGATTTCTTACGGATACATTC
>Ga0209629_10001913_pt1 | contig 13671 bp, 9 predicted proteins | sample TergutCu122P5_FD_187286 | JGI IMG/M metagenome (GOLD analysis project Ga0209629, IMG submission 187286) | Cubitermes ugandensis P5 segment gut microbial communities from Kakamega Forest, Kenya - Cu122 P5 (SPAdes) (version 2) | ecosystem: Host-associated > Arthropoda: Insects > Digestive system >... | reverse complement strand
AACCATTCAACTTTGGACATAGGTGTTTTGGGTTATATCGGTATATTTTAACATAAGGAACACTCTCCTGAAGTTTTGTCCATTCCTCCTGGGACACCCTGTATATATATATATATATATGCCTGGCTATAAAATGAGTTTCATTAAGCTTTTATTGTAATTGAATTGTTAAGGTAGGCCTTATCTGTGATTAAATATATGCAAAAAGACATGCACACAGTTCACTCAGTTCTGTGAAAAGGGACATGTGGGAAATTTGATATGTTTTGCAACTTGTATATCCATAGAACATCATATCAGAATGAAACTTCTCACAGAAATAATAATTAAGGTACAGTTGTCACTGTGCGTGCCACAAAGGGATAGGGCATATCTCTGCTCATTCTTTACCTGGACAGTAGATAGAGCTGAGTAGTCAGCTTCACACTCTGGCTGCTTTACCCCCAAGGAAGGTACCATGGTACCCATTGATAGATGGCTGGGTGGGTCCCGTAGCTGGTCTGGCTGCTTTGGAAAAGGGAGAAATCCCTAACTCCTGCTGGGAATTGAACCATGATTCTTCAGCCATTCAGCTTGCACGCTAGTTACTATATCCCCACAAGTACCAACTTTTGGGCATTTGTTGTCATTACTGCCATGCAATACATTTTGACCATTTCTGTGTTTTTGGAGCTGTGACTGCATTTAAAGTACAGTTTATAATGATACAACACACTGTTCAAATATGAATTTGTGTGACGGACATTTTTGTTATCCAGTATCAAAAAGTAATGCTGGAAGCAGAAATATTCTGTATTATGATTACATAGATTTTGGGGTGTGCCAGATGCCATGACTTTTGTGAATGTGGAGTGATCTTTTGAGGTGATATTAAGAACTGATTTAACACATGGCGTACAATACTGATGATAATGTTAAACTGTATATGTCATTTTTGTTATTCACATTTAGACGCATTCACAAAATTGCAAAAAGCAGCTAATAGCCTCATCATGTCTGTCTGCCTGGAACAGCTCAGCTCCCACTGGAAGGATTTTCATGAAATTTGATATCTGAATATTTTTCAAAAGTCTTTCAAGGAAATCCAATTTTCCTTAAAATCAGGCGAGAATAACACCCTTTTTACGTGAAAACTAATATACAATTTTGATCATATCTCACTCAGTTCTTAGAATGAGAAATTTTTCAGACAGAAATTGTACAGAAAATCAAAACACACGTTTTATGTTCATTGATTTTTTTTATAAAATCATGCCATTTTTGAGATTATATGGGAAAATATTATACAGCCAGACAGGCCACATATGAGAATAATGGGAACATGGGACATGCGCATAACATGCTGGATTACTAAAGCTACAAACACTCACTCATAATATGTAATACTTATTGTTTTCCACTGCAACAAAAGTTGTACCTATGAAGTAAGAGTTTATACAAACATGTCGTAATCATTACAGTACGTATGAAAGGTAGAGGGCCTCTTGATACACATGCGTATATTCTTATGAACTCAGGTATCCCAATAATACTAATAATCATTTGACATGTAGTAAATGCAGTATTTATTTGGCCAATTTATGGCAATGAGGGAAGGACAAAATGCAATTACTAGGTGCATGTTTTTCCAGGAAAGGTATTGAGACAGTGAATGGGCTATTCAGGAGTTGAGAAAAGTGATGTTTGTACCAGAGAGTTGCACTAAAAACATTTTATCTTGACAAGTAATTAAATTATATCTTATACCTAAGGTCATCTTATAGCTGGATAAATATCGTAACTACTTGCATGGTACAGGATCTGCCTTGAGCAGTGGGTAGATAATGAGCTGTTCAAGTTCTGTTGCAGATCCTGAAGGTTTTTATGCGTAACCACAGAATAATTAATCTGGACCGAAATTTGCCTGGTCCTTTTTATTAGTGGATGACTATATCATCTGTGTCTAGCAGCAACATTGGGTTATGTAAGGAATATGGGTCTGTACAACTGAGGTGCATCCTGTGCTCATGAAGTTCCTTATTGTGTAGTATCTTCTGATTTCAGTTTATTTCATCTATTTGTGTAATGTTTAAATTAGCAGTCCATTTAGTTTGCATAGAGAGAATTATGACCAGACGCTTGTATCCAGATATTAGTCAACTGAAATTACAAATCAGATTGCATATGTAGAGCTGTGATCAAACTACTTGTATACTAAAGTAAGTCAATTGAAATGAGTAATCCGGTTAGGTTGCATACGTAGAGCTGTGACCAAAACTGCTTGTATCCTAAAATAAGTCATTTGAAATGAGAAATCCAATTGGGTTGCATATTAAGTGCTGTGACCAAGCTGCTTGTATTCTAAAATAAGTTGAGATTTATTGTACTTGGCTTTGCTTAAAGAAAAGAGCCTTCAGATCAAAACTGTATCCTTCTTTGTCTTATTCTTTTGTCCTTTTAAAAAGTTGAGTACATTTAATGACAGGTGAAACTTATTATATTTCAGTATGTTTCTTGTTTTTCCCACGTGAAATAGGATATTTTGGCAAATTGTGTCCAAGAATGAGTGAATTCATGTGTTAAAACTTGTTACTTCTCCCACATTTGTTTTCCACTCATATTCTCCCACAACACTAGTATGGAGACACATATGCCCTCTTACTGAAGCAGATGTGCATGTATTACAATAGCGTACTTGTAGAATAATTAAATTTTTTTAACGTTAAGCTTGTTAACCACACAAAACATTTGCTTTCTTTCGAATTATTGTGAAAGACCTGATTTGCAGTATTGTGGGGTTAATCTTTCAGTTTTACCGATGTGAATTTCATATGAATGGTCGGAAGGTTACGGATGTCATTTCATTAAATTCCCTGTAATTAAGGATAGCTGTAGTGAATATTAAATAAGTAATAATAGGCCACATTTTGTGTGCAGTATGTAAGCAAAGTTAGGTATGGCAAATTGGGAACAGTGTCTTCCTTTTAAATGTTATGTTATTATATCATTCTTCTTGCATGATGCATATTTTCTGATCCATCTTGCAGGTTTAGGTAAACAGAATTTTTGCTATTTTTTTGGTAGATGGGAACACTTCATTAAAATCTTAACTAAATGTGCTGTCAAGTCTTTTACCTGTAATTTCTCCAGAAGAAGTAGCAGCTCATTATTAATATAAGTATGTATATGGCAAATGTTTCATTGAGTGAAAATGACGGTTTGTGTATGTTAAGTTGTTTGTTGCAGGCATGCAACGGATGTAATGGAGACTGCTGGCTGGAAATCGATGATTCAGTCCCATCCCCACCTTATAGCAGAGGCATTCAGAGCACTGGCCACGCAACAGATACCCCCCATTGGCCCACCTCGCAAACGTGTCAAACAGAGCTGAAAGCAGCCGTCACCTCCCCCATCGGCCATCACCACGTCATGATTCGTGAGGCTAGGATTTAGGTATAGGTGTTATACAGTAGGCTCGACATAAACTGGACTGGTCGACAGCTGCCATGTGTTGAAATTAATGAATTGTCAGACTGGTGTCGTGCTGTTGAATGTACAATGCAAACATTTTTTATGTGGCTTTGTTTAGCTGCAGTGGCGGTTGGTAAACAGTGTTCATATCCATTGCCCTGCTGTCGTGTGTCATTTGTAATCATTATTATAATCAGTTGTGTGTTCAATCATCAATCTTGCATCGCAGATCTCTTAGTGGCGAGAGAGAAGTTGTGCTTTAGGTGTTCTCTGCTGATCCAAATAATTTCATTCTGTTTGTAATGTGCCAGTTTTTCTGTTGTAGAGAGTTGCATTGATTTTGATTGGAGTGTAAATTGTAACATATTGGACATAACTTTCAGTTAAATTTCAGATTTAGTTTGTGGAAAAGCAGATCACATTTGGAACAATTATTAGACGGTCTCTTTTCATTTCATTTTCTCGTGATCGTTTTTTGTTCATTACAGAAATGTTATTTGAAATTTATATTTATTTAGCAGGATTCTGGCACTTCTTGGAGTTTTCGTTCAGTATTTGTTTAGTTACATTCATGGTGAGTAATATGGATCACTACTGCCCCAGTCTAATATGTTGAGATACATAACCTTACATAGTTGTTTTGACCAGAATGTGATGTGTGATATTGAAAAGAAAATGTAGTATACATCATGTTATTGTAGAATGAGTGAGTGTAAGGTGATGGCTCTCATTGCTGTACTGTATCCATAATTACAGTCTCCTTATGGTTTCAATTTTGTTTTACCTGTCCAGTGTACTTTTTTTGTGGGGACAATTGGTAGTAAATCTAGGAATTCAAATATTCCCAGAGAAAATGGCAATAGTTTTGGCATCACCATTTATTATTGTGACAAATCAAGAGTTTTTGGTATTGTAGAAAGTTATGTAAATTCTGTACTGCAGCTGTAGTGCAAGAAATATAATTGTGTATGTGGTGAATCAAGAAGAGTGAGTTGTTACAGTTGTAAAGAAACAAAGATATAGCTGTGCAGATGCTACTTTTTCCTGAAATGCATATTACTAGCTGAAGCTCTGAAGCAGGCAGTAGTTTTTCCAATTGTGTGTATCTGATGCTCAAGATTACAGCTCACAGTTGTTTTTTCTCATAGATTCATATGAATGGATGTTCAAAGATGACAAAATTTTAAACCTGAGATATTCTTTTCTTCGATTACTTCTTATCATCACAGTATTTCTGGAACTGTTGTTGCATAGTCATAGGTGTTACATCGATTCATTCAAATGCCTTTCCAGTGAAAACGAGCTTTCTCTTAAAACCACTATCTTATCACAACATCTTTAAAATACCTTATTTCTTTCCCCCACCTTCCCCACTGCAAGAATGTTCGTTATCAAAGGTACTATATTTTGCGTTTTTAGACGCTAGAACATGGAATGAACATGTGAAATGGATGCTAAGTATGAGGATTGTACTAAAAATATATCAGTGTATGTATATATGTATGTTTGTAATGTATGTTTATGGGTGTGTGTATGTATGTATGTATGTATGTATGTGTGTGGGGGCATGCATGTATGCACCATATACTGTACACTTGCTGAGGAAAAAGTATTTTATTATTGATTTTATGTAGTTAATATACAAACATGTCAGATGCCATCTACTGTTACCATTTAGTGTCACTCTGTAGAGTGTTATTGGTTTTCTCAGTGTGGTTAATCAGCATTAGTGTAAATTTAATGTCACAACTCTGCCTGATCCATTTTAGAATGTGGCTTCTGCTGGTAGCCACTTCTGTACATGGTCTTGTGTTTTACTGGCATAATGAATCATTAAAATGAACTGTATTACTACAGGGTTCTGTGTTCTCTCTTTTGGTTCAACTCATGACAGTTCTGATACACACACAGTGCATTGCAATGCTTCAGACTTGATTTCAATATGACCCCATATATTTGAATGCCAAATTAAGGTGTGTGGGTCTCATCTTGCATTCCAGTAAATGTGGTATATCTTTGTCCTTTCTGTTTTTTTGAATCAACAGCTGTTGTTGAAAACAGAAGCATGCACAGTCCCACAGTGTTTTATTGTTTATTTTTCATGGAACAGACATACATTAAATATGCAGTAACATTCCATTTCCCTGTAGAATTTCAAATTAACAAAAAATGAAATAGTATTTCTTGAACCTTGAAAGACATAATTGTCATGAAAATAAATGAAATGGACATTACAATTTAATGTTTAAGTATCTAGGGTTCGAGTAAAACCAAGGAGACTGGAATTATGGAGTTGTACTGTGATTATGTGTTGCTGCTTTTGTCGCCTGTTGAGAATGTAGAAGCTCTTGTTTACTGGAGCAGTGAGAATGTAACACATTATCATTTAGTTCGTATTTTGAGTTGACCTGTGTTAATTTTTATAATTTATTATTGTGTTCATTTGTTGAGAATTGAGTCATTCAGGGTGTCAGTGCACAACAGAAAACATTTGAGTGAATTAAATTTAATCTCACTTTGAAGTCTTCAGTCTGATGCAGTTACATTTAGATTTTGACCTGGGCCTAAGATGTTAGGAAAGAAGGCTGCTGTAACTGAAATACAAGCTGCCATTTTGCTTGATCACCATACTTAAATTTTAACTGGAAGACATTATAATAAAAATGTCACATAAAATTGATGACAGTTCTAAACCATCCCATGTTAGTGTTATACGCATTATCCTTCATATACTATAGAGTGTAGTTGATCCATGTCCATATGGAACACATTCCTAAATTTCCTTCACAAATGCTTTATACATACAAAACTTGTAAAGTGATTACTCACCAGTACAGTCGACTAGTGAGTCAGTACACTAACACATGGTTACGGATGTGCATGCTATATTAGTAACAGAGACATATTAGGAATTGTGCACGAGTGATGACCATTCTCTCACATACAAATGAATGGATTAGATTCAGTTTTGCATAATTGAATGTTGTGTCCCAGTGGGTTGTCCCTCACAGAAACATAACTGCTGATGAAAAGAAGCCTAATGGAATGGTTAAGTTACTGATAGAGTGATTTCACACTTCATTCTCATGTTTGTATCACCTCTCCACAGTAAAGTAACAAAATAATAAGAATAACATTGCCACTCTTCTCATAATATGCTACACTGAAAATTAATTACCGTACTTTCACTGCGTTATCACCCTTCAGTACACATTAAATTATATTCACAGTGGCATGAATAGTGTTATGTGTTCATTTTGATTATGCATCTTTAGGTATGAATAAAAGTTGACTGAGTATTGTGTCCTGACATGTCCATAACATAGCTACAGTGAATATGCATATACACTTACATGTACCTACGGATCTTTCATATGCTACTATGTTTGGTCAGTTAGTGAATAAAATTAGATTTTCGGGTTTTCTAGTTAAAAGTAGGGCAGAGTAAGCCATCAATATATGCTGCTTGATGTACCCATGGCAGTGTAATGGAAATATTATGCATTATATGCGGTTATCTCAAATTTAGAATGGGATGATGAAGTTGATGATAGTCATGAGTTAGACGGTATGCTGTAATTTCATCGTGTTGATGGAAATTGTAAAAATCACTGAAGAACTGTACTCCCTAGTGTCTGGAAGGAGTCTGAATTGCCTGCCAAGACTGTTGTTCCTTTGTATTCCATATTTTGGAAATTTAGGATCCCCCTGCATCCCACCTTCTTGTTGCTCCTTTTAGCCTTGCCATGGCTCTGGCAGTTAGTTGTGGGCTTCTCACTGCCAAGCCCTAGGTTTTTTCCCATGCCAGCCCATGTGGACTTTCTGATTGGCAGCATGTTACTGCAACAGGTTTATCTAAATACTGGTTTTCCACTGTCACTGTCATTCTACCGGTAATATTTCATTTATCTAACCCCAGTGGTACAGGTCTTAGCAAATATCAGTAGTAATTAAATAAAACACTCTTCTATTTCTGGTTTTTCTGTCTGAAAAATGGGGAAGAAGTCTGTCTTAAATTGTGTTTGAAACTGGCATTGCTACATAGCCATTATCCATAAAATAAGTGTATGAATTAAACTTGTGGGTTTTCAGAATGGGCGCTGTGAAAAATTAAAGTTGTTCTGAAAATAATTTCCCACAGTAGTCTTCAGAAGACAAATTATGAGTAAATCTAGCACAGAGGCTCTTAATATATTAATTTAGTTCTGTTGATCTGTAATCTGTGTAAATTGGTGAGTTTGTTTCTAAAATCCTTATGTTTCTTATCGTTTTGTTATTCAGACTGTAATGCTAGCCTGTTCCATGGGAATTATGCTGTTAATCTAGTACAAAATGAAAAAGTTTATCACACTTGTACAGTTTTTCAAAACTCAAGTGTGTCAAGTTACATGGTTTTGGAGGTTGGACCCTCAGAATGATCTGTTGTGGAGTTTCACCAGAATGACTCAATTAATGTATTTTTATCTCCAAGACCCCTCATAGTTATATTTTGTGTACCATACTGTATTGCCTGGAATTAATATTGAGAGTTTAACCAAAGTGAAGCCAACTGCAGATGACTTGGCACATTGGCAAGAGCTGTTGCTGTGTTTCTGGGCTGTTTGTGTGGAAGAGCAGAGAGAGGATGTAGCACAGCAATTTGCCTGTACAAGCATGATGGTAGTAACTGGAGAGCTTCGTGCATGGGATAACAAACTTCTATTGTTAAGTGTCCCAGCAGATGGATATCAGTGGAATATTGTAAGAGTGTGAAATTGGTATTTCTTATCCATACTGCCATCCAGTTTCAGAATGTGAGATGTTGAATTGTTGCAGTTCTGATATACTGGTATTGCCCTAGGTAATGTTACTTCTGATAATTAAATTATTGCAATTAACGATCCAGAAATAAAGTTTTTTTTTTCTTTACAGCAACTATTCCTACAAGAGCAGGATATTTAAAGGGCTGTTCGGTACACTTGAACTTATTTTCTCATTTATGATCATCTTTACTAACAAAAATGCCATGAAGAGTGTGTGATTTTTGTAGCCCCACGCATAGAGAATATAATAATCTTCGTAACACTTTTTCAAGGCATCATGTGTTTCACCTACTGCAGTACCTGAAGTGAAAAGTTGAAGGCATTATCTGTTACACACTTGAAAATTCTTCAGTGCTGTAATCTTTGTCTATGTTTGTACCTCAAGACTCGCGTTTTGGAAGTATGCAATTACTGTACCACATTGTGTCCTGTTTGGGTCAGTTCATCAATTAAATTTAAGTTTCAGAGTTTGTTTCTTCATTTTCAGGAATTCATCTATGTAGTGAAGTATTTTGTTAGGATACAGTTGTCATTTTTTCCTCCAAAAATCAACTTTCATTATGTAATGGAAAGGACCATTCTTCAGTGCACTGTACTGTTCAAAATCATTTGGGCTGTTATTACTAGGGTTGAATCTCTAAATATAACACTTGAATGTCCTGCTTCCAAAATTTTGTTAATGGTGTATGTAATGTATTTTTGCTTATGTAACTGAATTTGTTTAGTAGGGTCTTCATATATCTTGATTGTAGGAAACATTTCTCATGAATATCCAACATTGCATTTCAGATTTTCTTGACTTTGGAAGAACTGGACTGCAATTGTCAGTATCAAACACTGAATTACTGAAAACCCTGCAAGGGAAATATTTTGCCCCATAAAAATAATTCACCTTTTATAATTATTAGTAAGACTTTGAGCATTCCTTCCATAGAAATGTATGTGTGACATGAAATTAAAAATGTACAAAGCACTTATTACAATGTTAGCAGATTCTGTTCAAGATTACAAGTTTAATACTGATGTGTTTTGTATGCTCATGGTATTCTTTGGTGTTCAGAACTCATTTCACAACTTTCAAGTGACATGAATGCATTCACCTTGGCCAGTAGGTTGGTTAACACAGGTTGCCATGGTCAAATTGTGGGATGCATGCACAAATTAAAAAGATCCCAGAGTAGCTGAGGCCATCACAGGGAAGATCTTTATCCATCATGAGGGTTTTTTTTCCTTCTATTAGGCTTAACCAATGGAAGAAACCATGTCATGGGGCAGCCATGTTTGTGGTCTCCATTTTCTAATGATGGGCTGTTTCAAAAGGTGTTAGGTGTTGTGGACATGATTTTAAGTGTTTTCTAATTTAGGAATTAAACTCTGAAAGTACCGCAATATGGACAATAGCATCAAAAGGTACGGAAATATTACTGACATACATTTTGCAGGTAAGGAACATTTTTGCCTGCGTCTTGTCCATTTTCGGCTGAAAGAAAGATAGTCCATACATTGTTTGTATGGACAGTCTAGAGTTGTAATGCAGAAGTATACCATAATCTGCACTTGTAGTGTGCCATGTGACATATCAGAGCAGCTGAACATAGTAAAGTTTAGTGCACTGTGTCACGGGAGTGCCATCGTCTTTTTCATTTAGGTTGGGTATGTAAGTCTGCCAAGTACTGACGGCATTCTGTCAAGGTGTGACTGAATTTCGTAGCATGATAGTGTTTGTATTGTGAGATTTTTTTTTTGTCTCTGCCCATCCCCCACCCTGGAGGACCAGCTTGGTAGTTGGCCGCACCTTTTTACCTGGTATATTCATATATATCCTGTATATATGGAGGCTTAAGAATAACTCATAATGAACTTTGCTGCAGAATTACCCTTAAAAAAAAGATATGTCCAGTTACTTTGAAGCCTGTCATTCATGCCTCATTGTGATCTGAAGCAGACTGGTAAATTACTTAAAAATTAGATGACACTTCTGTGACTGTGTCTTCCTCATTCAGCATTCTTGGTTAACCTAATCTCATCTGTTTTTAATGACGGCGCTTCAGAAGAACTACAAGAGTTTACACCCAATCTGAGAAAAGACAGGGTAACTTGAAGTAGGAAAGTCTGTTAGATAATGTGTTACCTGGCATGGATCAAAATTACTGTAATATAGGCCAGCATTAAGCAAGGATGCACAAATCCGGGGGTTAGATCAAGTGTGACGATATTTTTTACAGTGATTCCTCATATGTGTGGGTCCTTAATATGGAACTTCCTTCATGTAACCTGACACCAATAATTTTGAAATGGCTCGCAAGATTTTTGCAAAAGTTGTGCACCTCTGGCATTAAGTACAAATCCAAAATTCGAACAGTAGCATTATTGTGAGCAAAAGTTGCTTAATGCTTCTCATGTCATATGGTATATTCTACATAATAATGAATATCAATGATATCAGGTAGGTAGGTCTGTCTGTTGACATCTACTAATAATAAGTGTTGTGTTTGACCTAACTACCTGATATCATTGATATTCATTATTATATTTTCGCACACAACGGGGTTGAACCACTTAAAGATGGTATATTCTAGGTTTCCAGAATTTTCCTTCTGTATAGTAACTACGCTGCACCATTGCCACAAATGTGACGACTGAACCACCGAAACCAACAACTTCAGTAAGTGACTTTACAGAATTTAACGTCACATCAGTCAGGATTTACAAGACATCGCGTCATTTCCTGTTTTTTTTAGCAGTTACAAATTGCACTGCAAAAAAGTTTATTGTCAATTATGACGCGTGCGGATATTTAAAAATTACAGTAGCGTACGTCACTTCCCTTTTACTTACGTCAAATATCCTCATTTTTTTTATATGGAAAAGAAAACCGTACGTAACCCACCATGCTTTGAGACAGCTACACCAATGAACTCAGTAACAGCTCAGAAGAGCGAATATCATTCACAATGTGACAAGCCGTAAATAACGTGTGATACATTTCAAGGGACTTGTACAGAATGCGCTAGGTCCCATTTCGTATAATTTCAATAACAATGCCAAAATCCACATTTTATAATTTCATTAATTGCTAAACGAGTTATTTGTTTATACTAGGAATCACCGTCATATTATTTGTTGATTAAACTTACATTGAAACTCTTTGGCAGTGTCAATTTTACCTGCATTGTTTAGGTAGGACGACAGAAATCGGAAGTATATTTTAAGGCTCCAAGCCTGTGTTGAGACTTCGGAATGATTATACCCTGCAGATTTGTAGTATTTCTCCTTCACTGAGAATCTTTATACTATTGTGCCCTTCACGGATAGATGGCATTCACAGCGCACAAACGTAATAATAGACGGAACTGATAATCAATGATCCGGCCTCTAGTTATAATCCCCACGAACTATGAAGTAAGAAGAGATCTCGTCCTCCAAATATTCACCACGCCTAGTGTATAGTCTCCCCACAAGTTCTGTGAACAACCTGATGATGACCCATTTACTAGGCCGAAACATGTATCTTACATATTGCTCTTATCTAAGTTGTGTTAATTGACTGAATATATATATATATATACTATATGCTTTGTATTATTGTCCTAACACAACGGGGATGACGCAACTTAGGATTATATGCCCCTGTCAAGGCTCCATCCGTAAATATGAGAACTTGAAGAGAAGACTATAAAACTTCAATAGGCACAACTCCCAACTACGCCAATATAAAAATACCCAACACCTCCCTAGCCCACAGACACACACAGCAAAAAATAGCTACTATAAGAATTAAGGATGAGATTATCTATACTCCAAAAAACAGGGACTAACCCAACAAATACACCAACTACACTTAGCGTTGGCGCACACGTGGGACAGCACTTGGCCATACATTTACAACACGAATGAAAAGAAACTTGGCAGAGAAACCAGAGACAAATACAGAAATTTGGACAAAAAAACTAAGTCACTTGGCACAAACACAAACTTAAACCCCCTATAGAACACACACCTTCTACCCGAAACTTATCAACAATACTAACATTCAATTTTCCAAAGGAGAAACAACGCTATTACAAAAAGGTTTTAAATACAACCTACACGTTAAACCGAAGAATTGGATACAGAACCTGGCCCTAGAGGCCGAAACAGCCATAACCATGCTACCATCCAATGAACGAGAAGTCTACAGAAAATTGGTAGCTGACCGTATAGACAAACTACAACAGCAAAGCCTTTCCTACCGAACACAACCAGAAACCAAATTAATAAAATTCATCCAAACAAAACTGCAAGAGAACAACGCGACGGTAACCAGAGCCGACAAGGGCAACTCCATAGTTATTCTCCCTACACTCCAATACCAGAATAAGATTGAGAAATTTCTAGGTGAAAGTTGCCACAGATCCCACAAACACCTTCCAGAACCAGGTTAGAAATACGGTGAAACAAAGCAAGACTACCGAAAGACAGCAGGTGGAAATACATAAATATGAACCCCTCAGCCCCCTCCATCAAAGGACTTATAAAGAACAACCGATCCGACCTGTTGTAAACTGGCGCAATGCCCACGCTTACCAATTGTCAAAACTATTCACCAAGAAGATTAACCACTTGTCACCTTTACCCAACGCCTTCAACGTAAAGAACACCCACGACCTGATACGGAACCTAAACGACACCCCACTGCTACCACACTACACCCTTGCCTCCATAGACATTACGAACCTATACTCCAATATACCAGTGACGGAGACCAAGACAATCTTGACCAACATGCTCAAACACGAACTTGTAGACTTACAGACACAGCAGAAAATTCTCAGATGGTATGACGTTATCACTAAACAAAACTACCTCTCACACAACAAGAAAATAATAATCTAGCAAGACGGCCTTGCATTGGGCGCCCTATCCTCTGGCCTAATTGCCGAAATTTTTCTACAGCACCTAGAACACCTGCACTTGGCACACCTTGGACGCAAACATGGAAACTATTGTAGATACGTTGACGACATATTTCTAATCATTGACTCTAACAACACTTGCATCCAAAACATTCTTAAGGATTTCAATGCACTGCACCCTAGTTTACAATTTACAGCGGAAACAGAAGAAAACCAGGCCTTGAACTACCTTGACGTTACCATACAGAGGACCCCCACAAGCTTCAAAACGGCCATATACAGAAAGCCCACTTTCACCGATACAATCATACCATACTCCTCTAACCACCACCCCACAGACCACAAATACGCTGCTGTCCGATTCCTGTTCAATAGACTAGACTCGTATAACCTACAACATGAAGAATACCAACATGAACTGAACATCATACATAACATCCTACAGAACAACTCCTTTCCCATTAAACCCCACACCCCTAAACCAGCCCAACTGATGGATCCGAAACCCCCCCCCCCCCAAAAAA
>Ga0209629_10001912_pt1 | contig 13673 bp, 8 predicted proteins | sample TergutCu122P5_FD_187286 | JGI IMG/M metagenome (GOLD analysis project Ga0209629, IMG submission 187286) | Cubitermes ugandensis P5 segment gut microbial communities from Kakamega Forest, Kenya - Cu122 P5 (SPAdes) (version 2) | ecosystem: Host-associated > Arthropoda: Insects > Digestive system >... | reverse complement strand
AAAAAAAAAAAAAAATTTGAGAGATTCTCTACCTATTGATATGCTCCTTTCTGCCGTGTCTTTCTTGGTTGTTGCGCAGTCGAGTTCGGAAGTTCCGGAGGGACTTATGAATAACCCTGTATTTATTGATTGATTTTCAAAAGGTATATGACTCTATACATAGAGATACAATATGGGAATGTATGAAAGAATTTAAAATTCCTACTAAATTAAGAAATGTGTGTAAAACGTGTACAAAAGACAAGAAGTGCGGTTAGAATAGAAGGAACAGTGATCTTTTTTTGAAAATAAGACAGGACTGAAACAGAGTGACCCTTCATCACCAATATTATTTTATTTGGCATTACGAAAAGTGATACAAGGTATAAAAATGGTTCCTCGTGGTATAGAGATCGGTAAAGAACAATTGAATATATTAGCATATGCATATGACATTGCATTCATTGGAAAAAATGAAATAGAAATAAGATAACTTTTTGTGGAAATGGAAAACATTGCCAGAAATTTCAGACTACAGATAAACCAACAAAAGACAAAATATATTATAGTGGAAAGGAAACACCGTTTAAAGAAAAATAAAATAGGGCATTTGAAAATAAAAAATTACAAATTTGAAAGAGTGGAAAATTTTAAATATTTAGGAGTTATACTTTAATGAAGATAATAACCAAATAGACTTGCAAGAGAGAATAAAAAATGCTAACAAAACACATTTTATGCTACAAAAATTTTTTAAAAATAAAAACATATCAAAGAAACTAAAATTAAGACTAAAGAACACAATAATGGACAAAACGTTAACATATGCATCAGAAACTTGGACACTAACAGAGTGATAGAAAGCAATTAAACATTTTTGAAAGGAAAGTTTATAGAAGAATTTTAGGCCCAGTATATGACAATGAAAAAGAAAATTGGAGGATATTAACCAATAAAGAAATTTATGCAAGTGTTAAAAACCTACTATAACAGAGACAATGAGGTTAAATAGATTGCGTTGGTTTGGAAATGTACAGAGAATGGAAGAAAACAGAATTCCCAAAAGGGTATTATATATGAATTTGGGAACTACAAGATTGAGAGGTAGACCAAGAAATAGATGGCAATATGAGGTGAGAGAGGATGGAAGAATAGTAGGTGGAGAAGCGTGGCAGGAAAAAGTATATAACAAAGAGGAATGGAAGAAGCTCCTGAGAATGGGAAGGAATTGTCACATTCTGCACATGCCAATGGTATGAATGAATGCTAGCCCACTGACAGAAATTATGTGTATACTCCTAAGGTCACTGCAGAGTTGCAGTACAGTGTAATCACTACAAATGTGACAGTTTCAGACTGATGTAACTGTTCAGTTAAAAGAGCGGAATTATGGACACTCTCCAACTATAGCCCGTAATTCACAATTTGTATACGCAACCAATGAATAAAACTAATTAACTAATTCCATGGAGCAGAGCCCTTCTTGAGAAGCCACCAGGTCCTCAGCTAGTCAAGAAATTCCCCACATTCTATGAAACCTGAAGGTTCATTACTGCATTCACAAGTGCTTGCCACCTATCCCAACCTGAGCAACCAATGAATAAAATACGTCACGAATGGTTCATGTGGTACGGGAGTGGACAAGGCAGAACAATATTTCTTAAAGTGGTATGTTTTTACTATCTAGTAGAAGAGCTTTCATTTAAATTAATATTCATTTCCAAATTTGTGTTTACAAAATTGCCATAAATATTTAACAAAACACCTGTACTGAACCAGGGTATGACATGTAGTTCAAAGCACAGAAACTGTGAACAGTAACTCGGCCTAGTATTAGGAACATACATGGTGCTTATGTTCTTTTCTGACTTACCATCCATTTCTCATTTGATTCTAATAATTCCTAATACTTCGGTTTCACAAATAAACAAAAATCAGACTGCTCTCTTATTCTATAAAAAAACTCCTCCTGATTATTTTAGAAGTGATGTATTTAATCTGTATGTAGAATTACATTATAATTATGGACAGTTACTAACACCCAACATTATTTAACAATACACCCGGTGGCTGTTACAGCTAGTTGTACAAAGAGGTTCATATATACACACATCTAATGCACTGAATTTATACCACCTGGTGCAAAGTTCGATAATGAGAAATCACAATCTGGTGCTCCGAAATGAAACTTGTAAAAATAATGCACTTCATCTGCAATGCCTCTCCCACTTTCTTGACTCACACTAAAAATACTCTTGCACAATAATATACACACACACACACATCCCCAACCAAACAACACCATGCGATGATTTACACAGTGCCTATGCTGTGCAATGACTCAATAATTCAAATGAAACTGAAATCAAAATACCACTGTAAAAACATAATGCTTAACACCTGTCAGCACATAGGTGATGGTGTCATTACTGGAAAAAAAGAATTGGCTAACCAATTAAAAAACTGTACAGTATGCAGCTAGAGGTCTTATACTTCTGCTTCTCTCATTTATAGCAAGTATTTCAACATTCACACAATCATAAATTGTACAAGCTCTAACATTATTCTACATCACCATCTCATTCACAAATAACAATGGACTGAAACTATTTCTTGGCTTTACATTCACTTGTCTCCATTTAAATCATCACATGTTTGTGCTATGCGAAACCACTTTACTGCTGATTCTCCACGATATTGAACCAGGTTCGATTACCATGTTCAGATGCAGGGATCCTGATCTGTACCAGGTGCACAGGGCCAGAATTAGTTTGCAATGCTTGTGTTGGTGCTAGGGCAGCAATAGTTGTACCATCTTGAGCCATAGCATGAGCCTCCTCAAATGTCGAACTTGCAGAAGATAGCATGTGAGGGGTAGCTGGAACCACCAGGGTGTGACGTCCCTCCCCACCTCTCACATAATTTGAGGTGGTGGTGGTGGTGATCTCTGCTACTGACCCTATATCAGCATGGATGTTGGCTATTTCATTAGGATCAGCAAAATGTACTTGACCATCAATGATGAGATGTTCTACAGCCTCTTGTACCATATGTTGCTCAGTACCATCCTTCAGATCTGAGTCGTCACTGCCAACAACAACAGTTTTCTCTGCATAACAGCGGTCGCTACCATCTTGCTGAATGATAACATGCTCCTTCAGTTCAGCAATGTACAGCTTTGTCTCCTCCTGGTGATGACCGGAATCATCTCCCACAATTGTCATCTCTACTTCTGCTGCTTCTGCCTCTGCCTCTGCTGCTGCTGCCGCCGCAGCCTCAGCAGCCAGGTCCTCATCTGAGGCAAGCCGTGGTTGGTTTACCACAATGGTATCATTTAAGTGGCCTTGCGATTGCATGTGGTTGTAAAGAAGAGGTTTCCTCATGAACCCCATGCCACAAACGAGGCATTCATATGGTTTCTTGTCACTGTGCACGAAGCGATGTGCATTCCGATTGTCACGGCTGTTGAATGCCTTGCCACACACCTCACAGCGAAATGGTTTTTCACCTGTTTTAAAAAGATAAAATGATGGATCCATATTAGTTAATGCATTCATTGGAACAAGACATTTCTGTCACATCAAGTACTGGTATATTAAAGTCTGAAGAACAATAATTTTTATAACGTATTTTCATCCAAAAAAGCAGACTGGATCTGTGCAAACAGAAGGCAATAATATTTAGACACAGCCTTATATTCAATAGAAAAAATTACACAGTTGTCCTCAAAAACAGGGCTTTGTACAAAAAATATGTACTCAGCATAATACATGTATTTTGTAACACTAAATGCTTCTTTTGCCTTAATTCTTTTTACACAATACATATTTAATGAGACTTATAATAATAATTTAATTTATAATAATCATAATTTATAATAATTTAATAAGCAAAAACTGGTTAAGGCTTTCATGTAAGAGTTTTTCTTAGAACAAAAAACACAAGTTCCTGGTTCTCAAAATAGACATTACTGTACAGTCCAGAACAGCTCATACACATATTTTTTACTACTGCATTGAACTGTTCACTTACAAAGTACTAGTTTTACAGTTCTAACACTGCTGATTGCAAACTTAAAAAAAAGTTCCTAGAGCAAAATTATGGCAGAAAAAGGAAGCTATGTTCATACAGTAAACTGTATTTTATACTTCAGAAACTCCCAATCAATAACAGCATTTTACCTGTGTGAATGCGGCGATGCTTCTTGAAATGTTCGGGGTACACAAATGTGGCATCACACGTAGGGCACTTGTATGGTCGTTCACCTGTATGAGCGGCCTTGACATGATAATCCAATAGGCGGCGACGCTTGAAGCCCTTACCACAATCTTCACACTTGTAGCGTTTATCCTGGTAATGTGTGGCTCGCTTATGTGACTGCAGATTGCTGCGTTGGCTAAATGTTGCACCACAGAATTCACACTGGTAGGGTTTCTCACCTGTATGAGTGCGTTCATGATCACGAATCTCTGCCTTACGTGCAAAAGCTTTCCCACACGTACGACAAATGAATGGTTTATATCCAGAGTGTACCACACTATGTACTTCCAAGTTACGTGCTGTGCCAAATGCCTTACCGCACTGGTCACACACATAGTTACGCATACCAGTATGTGTACGTTCATGCTGTGAGAGGTTCTGTGCACTCAGGAATGTCTTCCCACACTCCCCACACGTAAAGGGTCGAGGACGCACTTCGTGGGTTTTGGTATGTGCTTTGTATGTGTACTTGGATGCAAAATCCTTGCCACATGCCTCGCAAATATAGGGTCTAACTCCTGTGTGGGTGTTGATGTGTTCATCCAGAAGGTTTCTTGAGCTGTAACGCTTTCCACACGTCTCGCATGTCCACAATTTTGTTTGTGGATAGTGCATGCGTTTGTGCACTCGGAACAGACGCAAGTTACTAAAGATCCGGTTGCAAACCTCACACTGGAAGTCACCTTCTTCTGTTGCTACATGGTCATCCAGATGAACAGATAGCTCATTACGTTTTCTAAAATCCTGTCCACATATATCACAGATGTATATGCGGACATTGTGGTGGCTCTTCAGATGATTCACAATGCCCTTCATGTCTCCTAGTATCTTCTCCTCACCATTACAAAGCAAGCATATGAAATCTACACCTTCCTTCTCAACTACCTTGTCTGGAATTTCTGATTCTTGTATTTCTAGCCTTTGTGATTTCTTTTTGAATATCTTCCTTTTCGCAACACTTTCTCTATCCATGTCATCATCAGGTTCAATTTTTATTTTAATTTCACCATCAGGATCATCTTCAGCACCAACTTCTGCTGTCACAATAACATCTGGGTTCATGTCACTGTCACTGTCATGTTCTGACAATTCTACTTCACACAGAGTATTTTCCTGAAATAAAGATGGGTACACATGAATTTCAGAAGCCAACTTTCTTAACTACATCACTATCTGGAAAGAACAATCATATTCTCAGTAGTGGTTAAGGCACTGCGCTACTAGTTAAACGGTCCCCGGATCAATTCCCGGTGGTGTCACTGGGGATTTTTTCCGTGACTCCTCCCGACGGAACCACGTGCCCTGGGGTCGACTCAGCCTCTGAAAATGAGTACCAGGGATTTCTCCTGGGGTAAAGGCGGCCGATGCATATGGCTGATGACCTACCGCCCTCGTAGTGCTGAACGTCAAGAAAAATCTGGGTCTTAACCTACCCGGAACCCCCTGGGCCACCTCAGCCTGTTGCGGGATGACCTTTACCTTACTACACATTTTCTATGACAGAAATGCCACAGAAAAGCATTTATTAGAACACCAGTCTGTGTTCAAAGAAGTGTTTTAAAAGCATATGAATTAACATGAACCTCTAAACATGAAGTACAAGTTGTGACTGCAACATTTCTGGAATGGTCAAAAGCTGAAACTGCTGTAGCTGATACATAACCCATCCACTAAATGCAGACAGAGCAGAATCTGAGAGGTCATTTGGTACTATTTTTGAAGTTACAGAATGTGTCACTATGAAATAATGTCTTCTGAAGTCTGAATGTGTGTTGTACCTTCTTTGACTTCCACTGCTTCAGAAAATGGCTAACTTTGAAGAAGAGCATGTGTGCATAAAGTTCTACTTCATATTAGACAAAACTGCTATGCAAATCATTAAGATGCTAAAGGAACACAGCAAAACCATTTCCTTTTTTTTTGGACTATGTCCATCGTATAAAATTTTGTACAAAACTCACCGTTTTGGAAGCCAGCTCTACTTCCGTTTTCACATTACAAAAAGCACCTAACCTGGTGGACCTCACAGATTGAGCTATTCTCAGTCACTGGGTACCAAACAAACACTAAATTTTTAAAGACATAGATCCAGTCCACAGGCAGTAACAGGAAAAGAGCTACAGAAAAATTAAAAACAAACAAAGACTCAATAACAGATAGCGTTAGTTGTGTTAGGAATTTAAACATGTGTTCTGGTTCTGTGTGTTGTGCCTGTGGTCTGATCAGTCTGAGTTCATGGCTATTTCCTATGATGTTAATTTGCAGTGTGTTCTAGACTTTTATTTTTGTCAGTCTTGTGGTTGTTTTAATATTTCTATAGCTGTTTCTTGTTACTACATGCTGGCTTTATCTGTTCTCAGGCACATATCTTAAACAAGCTGAGTGTTTCTATGGTATCCAGTGACTGAGAATAGCTCAATCTAAGGGGTCCACCAGGTTAGGTGCTTTATTACCCAAAGAAGCAAAAAGAGCCAGCTTAAAAAACAGTTTTTTTTTTTTAATTTTAGATGATGGACGAAATCCAAAAGAGAGAGACTGTGTCATATACCATCATCAAAGCCCTATTGTGTTGAATGAAATAAACCAATGAATCATTTTGCTGATCAGTAAGCTTGAACCGTAGGTCAACTGGGGCCATCACAGACTTGACTGCTACAGGTGAGGCAACAAACAATAAGTTATTTTCTGTTAATGTTTAGCATGTGGTCTTTTAATGCCATGTTTCTGCTGCCAGCCAGAGTACTATTCAATTTTAAATGCCCACTGCAGACAGCGTTGACCCTTTTGAATGAAAAGGATGCACCCGTAAGGGGCAACACTGTACAACATGTACAGCTTAACCCCCTAATATCAAAGAAACTTGCTATCATATAATTTAAGTTGTACCAATGCCCCATTACCATCAAATCCACAATGACTATGTGATGTTGGATTGCAGCTAGCTGATAATAGATACAGTAACATTATGGATTCTGTGACATAACTCATTGCAATGACAGTACACCCTACACCTAAATATCATGCAAAGGCACCTCATGCATCAGCCTAGGATTTCCTGGGGACAAGTGCCTATTATCCTGAGTATTTACATGACCACTCAAATGAAATCATGCCTCATTCAAGAAACACACTAGAAATAAGTCAACTTCACCACCACACATCATGTGACAAAATCAATTACAACACTACACCCAAACAACCATGTCTATCTAAGAGCTCTTGTACCACTGTAATTTCAATGGTTTTAAATTAAGCAACCCCGTGGCTTGATGCATGAATGAATTTGAAAGAGTAGTTTTTTGAAAAGGTTTTCAGCAACATGTTCACCTAGTGTCAAGCATGTGAAGTCAGTTTACAGAAATCTCTATCCAGTATCTGCTACAATGTGCAGAAAGTAGTATCACAAATGTGACACTAATGTAGATTTTAACTGCTAATTCACAATCAGACTGCATGCTGAAAATGCAGGTTACACAAAAAATAGAACATCCTTCATTAGGCATACAGAGAAACCATTTCATAGGTGTTTTTTCATATTTAATGTCCTAGAAAGTCATAATTAGGTCACAGTGTTGCAGAAAGCATAACCATTATATTCATATGCTGAAACACCAGCACAGAACTTTTAGGTACATTGACATAAAAAAAAAACATAGGCACCACATTCACACTTTCTAGGACACACCTTTTGTTCATAGTCCTCTTCAATGTTGTGTGAGGCGGATGGCTTTACTTTCTTAGATACGATGTTCTTCCTAGAGCCTTGTAATATATTTTTCCTAACATTCCCATCATCAGAGCCAAGAGGCAACTTGCGGTCATCATCTGGTGCTGGTGAATGTTTACCACCATCGCTCTGAATCTTCAATGTTCGCTGATAGTTTGCCGTAAGTTCCAATTTTAGCTCTGCTAATCGAGTTTCTATTTCATCAACCTCATTAATCAACTTGAAGCACTTCTTACATATTACATTACTATGAACTGAATCTTCACTCATTTCTTGACCTAGCACTGCTCCAATGGTATATGACAAAGGTCTTTCTGATGTTGTTACTATAGTCTTATGAAAGATCTCAAGACTATTACGAGTTGAGACACCAACTCTACTATTGCATATCAAACAATGGGTGCTCTTTGGAGCAGTAACCTGCTCCTTTTCTGTGTCTGCAGTCATCACGTCTTGGCTGTATCACCTACCAAAAAAAAAAAGTTTGTTAAGTTTTGACGTTAATCCACATCAATGCAAGTCCTACCTAAACATTCCCTTACATGCACTACGGAAACACACGAACAATCTACTCATGGGTGACAAGTTTCCCTTCACTACTTTAAAGGACTTGAAACTGACATCGCACCTTACAATGAACAGTAGCTTTTTCCACTAATTAGGGACGTGTATCATCACACTCAAAATAAACGATGTCTTCAAAAAGTAAAACTTGAAGCGAGGGTCACACAGTGCATTTCTGCAGTCCATGTCCTGCAAATCTCATCAAATCTTTCACTTCATTGTGAAATTCAGTCATGGAAGGAAAATTTCGAATAGGTTAGACCGCGACTAACACGACAGATTGCTAAAATCATATTAAGGTTACGTTAGGAGTGTCTGTTAAAGACAACGTTTCGTACAATCAAAAAACAAAAATTTATCTTGATAAATAATATGCGAGGTAAATTATATGCTGTAACGCGCCAGTTACGACGTGTTTCCTCACGATCTTCATGTCCATTCTATTCCTGACCATCAACGAAGCTGTCTCTAAGACGCCGCACAACCGCCTACAATAGTCTTGCTAACTGGAGAAATTAAGCTGTCTAACTATTTATCAAATATCCTCAATATATGCACATGCTTCTAACGTTGAAATAACAGTAGAAAAAGTTACTATTTATTTACCAAATGCAGAAATGTTCCGTCATAAGTTGCCAGCCCTGCCCAAACAATATGGCGATGATGAAGAGAAGAAAAATTTGAATGTGTATCTTGAACGTTTTCCGCTATACGAAATAATGAAAAAGTAAAGAAATTTCTGTAAAAATGAAATATTAAATTAAATTCGACTACTTAAAATTGTATTGATTATGTTATAATTTTCTTAGTATATCTGATCATATGTTAATCTATAGACTGTTTTTCATTAATGGTATCAACGGTGGTGGAAAAATCACGGATCAGTACGGTAAAATGCAATAAGACCATCGAGACCAATACAGGGCAGTGATGATTACGATGGCGTACATTACCAAATGTTTCCATTAATTATACAGTATTAGGGCATAGTTTGCGAAACAAGTTGGTGTACTGATTTTCATACTCTTCCGATGCAATAACCACACTTGAGTCCATTTGTTTCTGAACGCACCTAGGACGGTAAACGAGGGACAGTCAAGTCGCGCTGTGTGCAGTGTAGGGAATGATTCAAAGCAGTAAGATAGCCTACGTAACATATACGTAGTTACAAAATGGTGAGAATTCGTAAGTTAAAGTAACGTATTGTTAAAATCTGTGTAATCTGTGACGCATGTGATTATAACAATACTTGGAATATGGTCCTTTATCAAATGAGCCACCCCTAACCTCACCCAAAACACTTGGCTTTTTTCAGTTACCATTGTCCCTCCTACGGACGGCGCAGAACCACCCTATGGTAAGCAAAAGAAAGTTACACATGTATTGGTACAGTTTACTATGGAATCGCGTGTAACATTCGGTATTTTGTTGCAGTTGGTGGAATTAAAAAATGGCGAAACTTACAACGGCCACTTAGTTAGCTGCGATAATTGGATGAATATTAATCTCAGAGAAGTGATCTGTACGTCACGTGTAAGTATTATTTAACTCACGTGATTGGTTTTATTTCTAAAACAGCACTGAGTAAAATGTCATGTCACTCTTGCACAGGATGGAGATAAATTCTGGAGAATGCCTGAATGTTATATCAGGGGAAGCACAATAAAATACCTTAGAATACCTGATGAAGTTATTGATATGGTAAAAGAAGAGACAATGATCAAGGGCAGAGGTCGTGGAGAGATGAGGGGTAGAGGTGGACAGGCTCAAAGAGGACGAGGAGGTGGACGTGGTAAGGACCATTTTCTGTAATTATTTTATCAGAGCATTATTTAGTGATAACTGACATCCAAATCTGACGATCAGTATGTGCAAATATACTAAATAAGTATGAATGAATACTGTAATTATAGTGTGATTAAAAAATGATGCTTTATACATGTTCCATATTGGCTGAATGTACCTTTATATTTTGCAGGGACATTTGGTGGCCGTGGAGGAAGACCAGCCCCCCTTGGCCGAGGTGGAATTGGACGAAATCCACCCAATAAACCAAAAAAACCGTAATGTTCATTGATACACCGTGTACTGACAGCTGTTTTAAAACACTTCTTAATATTCTACAAGATGTGTGATTCAGTGAACTTTGTGCATTTCAGTTACTTTTGCCAGAAACTTCATTTCACGAATAATAATTTCTTTGTGAAAGGAATGATGCCAGTCGATGTGTATTTTGTTATTATGGTGTGCCAGAATACTTTGTCTGGAATGTATTTTTTGTTTATATCACAATAACTCCAAATTTCAGTTAAGTTAATGTTAAATTATCATATGGCTTGTGAAATACAATACACTGAAATTCTACATACTTTATTACCGACTGCTTCTATGTACAACATAACTGTTTAGATATCTGTTTAACATGCCTGTATACAACTTCTATGCAACTACAAACATTTACATCACACAAAGCTAGTCAGAATATGTATTCTTAAAACTTGAAATTTAATGATCTTCCTTCACAAAACGCAGCCCACAATAGCCACAAGTATGGCTGCCTGGTTTGTCCTGAAATTGAAATGTAATACCTCAGGAATTTTGTAAACTGTATTTTTTGGTTTTGGACAGTACAAGCACATACATCATGATGTTGTCTTTGTGCTTCAGTTCCACACCCAGAAGGCATAAGAGTCCAGTGCAGGTATTGCTCCACTCATTAACCTTGACACTATAATTTGGGACTGAGCCCTGTGGTTCTGTTCCTTATACATTTGCCCAGCTTCTAGGGCTGCACAGCTAAGTCTCAGAAGTACTAGTGAAGGTTAGTAGTCTGTCTCATCCCCAAGCCTGCCTGGAGAGTCTGGAGCTGAGAGCCTAGTCACTACAATGGCTGGGCTATCCTGGCTCTTGGACAAAGTATTATATAAGACAATATCCTGAGCTATACTTAAAAGTAAAATTAGACTCCCAAACCAGAACTATGAACAAAGAAGCTTGAGGTCACGGATTTAATTTACTTAACAAGTACTGCAAATTAAGTCTACATTTTAATGTCTTCAAAGGGGTCCTACTTTATCTGTTGATTTAGAGTACATTAAATATTGTCACAGGAGAATGCTTCTATGGATTACTTTGACACTAATGTGGCATCAGTGAAACAGTGACTTTTTTGTAGACAGAGGGTGACATGGGTTACAAAGACACTGCACAATTTACCAGAACTTTTCCTAGTAATTTTTTTTTTTGCCACTACGTGATCCACTTGGAATAGTTTCCACCTTCTAATGAATACACAAGCCCAACTTCATGCTACCCACTGGAACTGCAAGTGAAATGTCCTTCAACCAATCACAGTAAGCATGATAGGAAAATTACCACTAAACAAAGATCTGACATAAACAGTGTTCACCACCACATATGAGCACATCAGTAACACAATCAATGTTGAGCTGGGTGTCTAAAAGAGCAAAAAACCAAACATAAATTAATACTACACTTCAATACTAGGCACAAAGACAAAATTCCTGGGTGTTATGATCAGCTGGCACCCAGCATTCATCAAGCCTCGAAAAGGGATACTTACTCCATAAGAAAGCTGAAATATAACTTTTTGTTACAACTAGACTAAGCAGAGTTTCACCTCATGGAACTTGCATAGTTAATACCATTTTTTATCTACCGGCATACTCATCCCTTTACACACAAAATCAATTTTTATCTGGATGACAGACAAGTACAAAGAAAATTTTCCAATACTGACAGTAGACCACTATCACAAACATTTCAGAACCACAATTTCAGTTTCACAGAAATAAAAAAAACATGCAACATACCAGATTTATATAAACTCTAGGATGTCCTGTTGGGCCACCACCTCCGTCACACCAAACCACCCGTTCCTTCTGAGGTGCTGGAGGTACTTCGTCAATAAGCTTGATGGCAAAATTAGTGTTCACTTGCTTTGGTCTCCCAACAAAGCGTGCCAGACGATAATCGTTCTTTTCCCATTTCTATAAGAAATGTTCTCATTGAGGTAACATATGTCAATATGTAACTGAATATTTTTTTCGGTGTAAAATATTGCTCTGATGCTTCTACACCTAAACTACACTAACTCCAGTATCAGAGACTAAGAAAACCTGATCAATAATGTAGGAACTAAATTAAGTACAGAAATTACATATAAACTAAGCCACCAGAATATGGCTACCTTTTCCTTGGTACTGATTTTTACATAAGTTCACACAGTCATGCACAGAGCTATATCATGTCTGTCTGTCCACATATGTAAACTGAGATCCCACTGGATGGATTTTCATGGAATTTTACATTGGAAACTTTGGGTTAAAATTGACAAAAATATCGGGCATTTGACATGAAAACCTAAGTACATATATGCTGTTGACAGCAACACAAAATCTCCTCCAACCAAATGGTATCAGACTGTTAGGATAGTGGAGAAAGTATAAGTACTATCAAATTCCTGTAATATTGATTTCTCTGAACCACATGGTATTAGACTGTTAGGATAATGAAGAATGTATATGCATTACAAAACATTTTGTAGCTCAACCACAGTCCTAAAGGGCATGCATTGTTGTATTTTTATAACAGACACTTTCAGTATTTATACCGCTGACAGCAACATATGTAGCATAACAGAGAGCAAATTCACTGTTGCATTTCTACAGCAACAGTGCTACATTAAATGTACCATGCTATCTTGCTTATTTAGTGACACAAAATTCTAAAAGAAGTCACTTTTATCATGCTATTAGGTGTTTTCTAGTTGCTGTAACTCTAATATACAGGGTGTCCCAGGAGGAATGTGCGAGACTTCGGGAGAGTGTTCCTTGTGTTAAACTATACCGATATAACCCAAAACACCTATATCCAAATTTGAACGGTTACGGAGATAATGGCCAGAGAAAAGTGTGGGCTTCTGAGGTGTCCACGTACTGTACGCCGTCCGTGACGCCATAGTCGTCCAGTGCGCATGCCCGGCAACCAGACACCACTAGCTAACGTTGCAATGCAGTGACCTTGGTGAGATTACGCATCAGCTGCGGCCTGCGTAAAGTGCTTGGTAACCCTAAGGACAACTATGACGTGAGTGCGAGTGTTTTTGTAGTTCAATTTAATG
>Ga0209629_10001911_pt1 | contig 13676 bp, 7 predicted proteins | sample TergutCu122P5_FD_187286 | JGI IMG/M metagenome (GOLD analysis project Ga0209629, IMG submission 187286) | Cubitermes ugandensis P5 segment gut microbial communities from Kakamega Forest, Kenya - Cu122 P5 (SPAdes) (version 2) | ecosystem: Host-associated > Arthropoda: Insects > Digestive system >... | reverse complement strand
ATTGAATCTTATAAGGCCCTTCTTTGCCGGTAAGTGTTATATTTTTGAATGTTATACCGCTGATATAACCGGGCAAGAGTGTCCGCATATATTGATTGACGACAGGTTTTAGCCGGATCAATTCTTTTTGACCCTCTCCGTTAATTCGGATGTTCTCAAAAACAACGTTTTCCATTTTCATTTTTTCTCCCGGTTCCAAAAGAAAGGCGGTCATGCTAAAATGCAGTATTTCAATATTTTTGAATAATATATTCCGCATATAGTCTGCCCGGCTTTCATGACCCATAAGAACGACTCTTGCCCTATCGCACCATAATATGCAGTTTTCAACGGTTATCTTTTCGACATTTTCATTATTTGAAGTCAATCCCTTTAATGCTATACAATCGTCATCCGTTCGGATAAAGCAATTTTTTATCCAAACATTTTGTGAATTACATGGATTTATTCCATCATCGTTTTGAGCTCTCCCGGCAACAATTTTTACATTATCCACTGTCACATTTTGTGAATTTCTTATGGGTAAAGTCCAGGTAGCAGACCCTCTTAGTATGATATCTTTTATAAGCACATTATTGCTTTCAGTTACTACGATCAAATTGTGTGCGCCTTTTCCCCAGACAAACTCATTTCCGCAAATGATACCCCTCCCGCAAATTTTTACATTATTTCCGCGAACGCGGATACCGGCTCTCACTATAGCTCCTTCGGCAAGATACATCGTTTGATTAGCGCCTACGTTTACTATTGCTGAATCAGGATGATGTATTCCCGGTCCGAAGTAGATCAAATTAGGATCTTTTAAATCCGGTTTAAAATCATCAATTGTATTGGCAAAAAGAAGTAACGGGCCGTTTTTTCCATCCGGCTCAATACTGATTTTAGTTGGCTTATCTACAGTAAAAGACAGTTCGGAAGCGCTCTTTTTTACGTTACTGACACTAACGCCTTCGGGCCGTAGTATGGTATTTTCAAATTTTTTGGTTGTTGACTTAATTTTCACTTCAACCGGTTTATCCATATCAAAACTGATGAAAGAGTAATGTCCGCCAAAATCCAGATGTGTTCTTTCTTTTTCCCAGGGAGGGTCTTGAACTCTGGCGACATATACAATGGCTTTCGTTCCGTTGACCCATACTTCATAGTCGGTTGAGCACGGCTCATCCTTAATAAGATGTTCATATTTCCCGGGATTGTATGGCTTTGTACTACATCCGGAAATTCCTACAAGAAAAACTAAGCACATGGAATAAACTATAAAGTAAACGGATTGAATTGATAGTTTTTTTAATAGATTTTTCATTTATTTAATTTAAAAATAATAAGTTATTCAATAGTAATAATTTTTGATAATACAGATTTATCCTCATTACCTGTAATCCCTATTGCTGTCAGAGTAACTGTATAAGTTCCGGCAGCAGAATAAACATGAGAAGGAGATGCTGCATTAGATACCTCGGATCCATCACCGAAATTCCATTGATAATCACTTGACATCAGGGATGTGTTCACAAAATTTACTTTTCGTTTATCAGCAGCATCAATCGAATTTGTGAAACTGGCAGTTGGCTTTACAATTTTTGTGTAAATGATAACCGCAGTAGTACTCAGAGAAGGATTTTTTTCTCTTTGGGCACTTGATATTTCAATTCCTAAAGCGAAAATTGCATTCGGAAAATTCTCTCGAAGAAAATCGAGATTAACAATCAAATCAAATTTAGCAATTTCTTCCCCATCTTGCATAACCACCGAATTCACCAAAGAATATTTATCCGATGGAATCAATTGATACTTAACTTCTCTGTTAGCATTTACAGTTTCAATGATTTCCGTGTTAACTTTAACGTCAACTGTGAAAGTTCCTTTATTATTAATGCCGGCTCTATATGCAGCTAACGGTACACGGAATTCTCTCTTTGCTAAATCAATTACATATTTGTATGGATTCCCCTCAATAGGCAATGTACCTCTAATTCTGCTTATATCGTCTATAATGTATTGTCCATTGTTGGGGAACGCTGTCGGCATATAAATAGTTTGATCGGGATATTTATCAGAATCTCTGTAAGTTGTAGCATCCCAGCATGAAGTCAACGGAAGTATGAATCCCGATAAAATCATGATTATAGAAAGTTTACAAATAGTTATTTTCATTTTTTAAAAATTTAGTATGTTAAATAATGTTCTAATAATTACCACAAAGGATTTTGAATTAATGATTTATTAATGTATAACTCATTTTGAGAAATAGGATATAAATACATTTTAGGTAAAAATGTACGTGACTCAACAACAGATACATCGAATTTGAATTGGTTGTCTGATATCTTTGTAATTTTCACTCCGTCAATGGGAGAGGATAAAACCGAAGGAGCGATCATCCATCTTCGAACATCCCATAAACGATGATCCTCAAAAGCAAATTCCACTCGTCGCTCATTATATATCCGTTCACGAGTTTGCGATTGATTCAAGCCTTCCGGTAAACCGGGCATATTAACCCCTTTCCGGTAACGAACTTTATCGAAATACGCTTTAATGTCGCTGTTCCCCGGTTCTGCCTCATTTAGCGCTTCCGCGTAATTCAGATATAACTCCGCCAATCTTAAAATTACCCAACTATGCGTGCTTGTTTGATTGGTAACAAGATTTAGCTCCTCATTCACATATTTTCTCAGGTAATATCCGGTTCTTGAAGCATTGGCAATTGGCGGACCGTCTTTTCCTCCTTCCCAACATTCCATCGGTCTTCCCTTAAATTTACTGTTATTGGTTGCTATTGTCAACGATAAACGAGGATCACGATTCGCATAAGGATTTGCTGCATGTTCCGGATTATTCCGGTCGAATTTGCTCCCGTCAATCATCTCGTATGCATCTACAAGATTCTGAGTGGGTGTTGTTCCGCTATTTCCCATATCAAATCCTACTGATATATTTGCTTTTTCAAAGGTATTACTTGCTGCTTCGCGACGACAAAAAATCACTTCATTATCTGTATGTGTATTAACCCCGAAAAGCGTTCTGTAGTTCGAACTCAAGACATAATTGTTTGTTTCTGCTAAGTCAATGGCCGCTTTAGCTGCATCGGCTGCTGCTTTCCAGCGTGCTTTCCTGTCTCCGCTTAATGCGATTAGTTCCGGATTAGAATAGCCCGGCGCCCAACTTGTATTATTAAACAATTCGCTTGCAGCATATAGCAGAACACGACTCTTTAAAGCCATTGCAGCAACTTGCGTAACTCTGCCCAAATCGCCGGTAGGATATCTTGCAGGTAATTCTTTGGCAGTAATATCACATTCGTCGGTAATAAACTTAATGCAATCAGCTAATGAATTTCTCGGGATTTTGCTAAAATCATCGTTTAACGAGTAAAGATTAACAATAGGAACTCCGCCATAACGTTTAACTAATTCAAAGTAATAATAGGCTCTTATAAAACGGACTTCATACTTCCACCGATTTATTTCCGCCATATAACTCTGATATACTCCCTGTTGGCTCGGATTATTTTTGAGGTAATCAAAGTCAATATTTATATCCGAAGCAAGAAATAGATTGATTTTTCGAATACTAAGGTAATAATCCGTCCATACATTATCCGGATTCGTATATTGATTCCATGAACCTCTATTAAATTGCTGAACCTGAGAGGTCTCAAGCGTATGTTCCGCTTCGTCCGATGCAGATGCCAACATCGCTCCATCAATATTTACAAAACCTGATTTTAGATCCCCATAAATGGAGGCAACCTGTCCCCTGCAATAATCGTATTGCGAATTCGCTTCATCTATTGTTATTCCGTTCATGAATTCCGGCTCTAAATATCCTTTACACGAAACGAGGTACAAGGAACAAAACAAAATGTACAAAATGGCTGCAAAATATTTTTTCATTGTAAAATAAATTTTAATTTAAAATTGAATTTTCGCTCCTATATTATATGCTTTCATTGCCGGATATCCTGTAAGTATTTCAGGGTCTGCTATTTTAACATAATCCCAAGTAATAAGATTTGATCCGCTAATGAATAAGGTTGCTGCCCCAATACCTAATTTACTTACTACCTTATTGGAAAAATGATATCCCAATTCGATATTTCTTAGTTTTATAAAACTTCCATCTCGTTGCCAAAATGATGATTGTTGATAATTATTCAAGTTGTTTTCTGACGAAAGTCTCGGATATTTTGCCGTCTCATAGGTACTGCTTGTCCATCTGTCAAGTGCGATAGACGATATTTTACCATTGTTTTGAAAAGCATAAAAATCACTTCCCGATAGATATACCGATCGATTCATTTCACTCTGAAAAAAAGCGTTAAGATATACGTTTCTATATTGGACGCCGGCATTCAGGGCTATTGTTAATTCAGGTATTTGAGTATATCCGGTAGGATAAAAGTCTCTTTCATCCACGATACCATCGTTATTTTGATCTTTATATTTAATGTCTCCCTCTTGAACTAAAGCAAAATTTTGATATGGAGAATTTTGGACGTCCGATACATTTCTGAAAAATCCTAAACTCTCTAACAAAAACGGTTGATCAACCATTTTTCCCTCTTTAAGTTGATAGGAATCCTGCTTTCTCGCTTCCGGAATACTTGTAATTTTATTTTTAGCATACCAAATATTGAGATCTGCAAAAAAATTCAGATTACCCGATAGCTTGCTTTTATAACCAATCAAAGCTTCAAAACCTTTATTATCTACTTTTCCAACATTTAACTGTGGAGTCCTCATTCCTGCAAATCCGGGAATCAAGCTTTCGGGTAATGTCAGAATGTCATATCGATTTTGCGAAAAGATATCAAAATTTAATTTTAAGCAATTGATGAAAGATGCGTCAAATCCGAAATTGAATTCTTTTTTCTTTTCCCATGTTAATCCGGGATTTGCGATGGTTGCTTCGTTATATCCTTGTATTGATTGAGAACCGAAAATATATGATCCCTGAGCAATATAATATTGATCGTACAAAAATCTTTGGCTCCCGACTGCATTATTTCCTGAAATTCCGAAAGATGCTTTTAACTTTAAATAATCCACCACAGCATTATTTTTCAAAAAATCCTCATTGGAAACAATCCAACCCGCAGAAACTCCCGGGAATAAGCCGAAACGTTTGCCTTTCATGAAACCATTGGAACCGTAATATCCAAATGACAACTCACCAATGTATTTCATCTGATGTGCATACAAGATTCGGCCGTTTACTCCAAGATGTTTGAAGTCCGTTCTCTCTCCTGCAAGGGTATAAGAATTCATGTCATAACCTAAAGCAGCTTCAACCAAATTATTTTCCTGTTTTTTCTTATAATTTAAGAAAGCTTGCAAACCGGTAGATCTCCATTGATCAAATTGATTTTCAGATGCAACCAATGATGTCGGTTCACCAAATTGCCTATATTCAATAGTCCCCGAAGCATCTTTTACAATAGAATATCTGTCATACGTTCTTGATTTTGATGAATAACTCCTGAGACGATTATTGAAAGATGCTGCAACAGAGGCACTCAATCCCTCTGCAATCATATCCAATTGATACGTCAGTTTGAGGCCGGTTTGAGCTATTCTGAAATTGGATGTAAAAGAACCCGTTTCAAGCATATCTCCCCAGGGATTGGTGTATAATGCATTGCCTCCGTATGAGTTGTTTGGATTATAAACAGGAAATGCATTGGGAGGAATCAATGAAATTCGGTTAATGATGGTACCGGCGTTATAATTCGCAGGATTTGATTTATTAGATAAACTATATCCAATATTTACGCTTGCCGAAAACCTTTCTGACAAATTTATATCCACATTACCACGTATATTAAATTGTGCATTATTGGAATTGGAACTGAAATCTGTTTTATCAGCTGTTTTTTTCAGAATTCCTGAACGATTCAAGTAACCAAGCATCACAAAATATCTGACATTTGATTGTCCTCCTGAAAAAGTCAGGTTATATTTTGAAGTTTGAGCCGCATTTCTGTAAATTTGATCTTGCCAGTTGACATCGGGATAAAAATAGGGATCGGTTCCCGACCGGTAAGCACTGAGGTCGTTATCGGAATATTGTTTTGGCAACCCATCGTTATTCAGCGCTTCATTGTAAAGTTGTGCATAATCATAAGAGCCTAAAAAATTTGGCAGTCTTAACGGGGATTCAAAACCTGTTTGCAGCAATAGATTGATTTTTAAAGGACCTTCTTTCCCTCTTTTGGTTGTAATCGACAACACTCCATTTGCCCCTCTCATACCGTACATGGAAACAGCGGCTGCGTCTTTCAGCAGGGAAACCGATTCGATTTCTTCAGAAAGCAGGTAATCGTAAGAACTTTCAAACCCATCAACAAGAATGAGCATAGTTCGTCCCGGTCCAAAAGTGCCTACCCCTCTTGAATATAAATTGACCGATTCGATTCCGGGCTCATTATTCGTTTGCGAAACGGTAAGCCCTCCTAATTGACCATGTAATTTATTACCGAAATTGGTGGTTACTGAATTATCTAAATGTTCTGTGCCAATGGTGGTGACGGATCGTGTTACCATCCATTCTGGTATTGAATAGTTATAACCGAAATTTACAATGCTTGAATCTGTTGGAAGATCTTGTGCATGGATGACTTCGACCATCAACACCCAAATAAAGAACGAAAATAATACAGCGTTGATTTGACCACTTTTGTATTTCATATTTATCTGTTTTATTAAGTTCATATTTTTATTAAAAAAACTTTTACCATCCCGGATTTTGAATTAAGTATCCCTTGTTGACCTCATCTTGGAGGAAGGGAATGTGATACATATTTGGAGTAAATGTTCGCTGTTCAAAAACATGGTAGGTATAACTAAATTCCGTACCGGGAGGATCCTGTTTGTAAATACTAATCCCTAACATATCACCTATCATTACGCCATCTTGCATTGCAATAGTCCAACGATGGATGTCCCATAAACGATGTTCTTCAAAAGCCAATTCTATATTCCGTTCATTTCTTACTCTTTCTCTGAATTGTTCTTGAGAGAGTCCATCCGGTAAATTCGGCATCCCTACCCGGTTTCGTATAATATTTACAGATTGATAAGCTTCCTTAACCGGGCCTTGAAATTCGTTGAGCGCTTCCGCATAATTAAGATACGCTTCTGCAAGCCGGTAGAGATACCAATTAGGAAACCCTAATGTAGTCCTGTTCATCGTTGGAGGAACAAATTTCCTCAACCAATATCCTGTCAGATTATCTACTAAAGGAGGTTGATTAGCTTCAACAGCTCCTTCCCACATAGTAATTACGGGGAAATCCGGATTCCAATAACAACCGTTGTATGCTATTGATTGGTCGAAACGAGGGTCTAATTCAGAATATAACTGACTAAGATTATTTCCTCCGTTTCGGTTCCATTTTTGTGGAGTCCCATCTTTCTTTTCATACTTTTCAACCCAATTTTGAGTTATATTCAGACCGGCTTGCCTATAGTAAAAGTTGTTATACGCTCTCCACATAGTACTACTGACTCCCTGTGCAGGCTGTAATTTAACCGACAAGATTATTTCTTCATTATCCGGAATTTGCCACACATCTTGATAACACTTGTTATATCCGGTTAATAAGTGTACACCGGCGCCTTGTGCCCAGTCAATAACAGCTTTTGCGGCATCAGCTGCCAATTTCCACCTGCTCACATCGTTGTCTCCGTAACATATCAATTTGTTGTTTTCACCCGGAAGTGAAATTGGAGGCGTAGCCGTGTTGAATAACGGGCTTGCCGCATACAATAGCGTTCTGGATTTCAACATCAAAGCTGCGCCTTTTGTTATTTTGCCTATATATTGCGCCGGCCATCTGTCCGGTAAAAGTGCTGCGGCATCTTCTGCGTCCTGTACAATAAATTTTACCACTTCATCAATAGTCGATCTGGGTACTTTAAAGGATTCTGCATCATTCAAACTAAATCGGGAATTTACAATCGGAACCCCCCCATAACGTTTAAGCATCTCAAAATAACACAATCCACGAAGAAATAAAGCCTGTCCTTTTGCCTGATTCTTAAATTCCTGACTTGCATCAGGAACGCCGTCTATTCTGTCTAATAAAATATTGATTGCTCTGATGGCTTTCCACCGGGAATTCCAACAACCATCGAAGTTAGAAGTGACAGACATTGATCCGCGATTATAATTATTGCATGCATACCATCCTGCTCCACAATTACCTTCGTCAGACATGCTGGCAAAAAGATATTCCCTGTATCCATTCCTTTCATCCCATTCGGGAATGTCGGCATAGATTCCATTCCTGTATATGCCAAGTAGAAATGTTTCAGCATTGATTTGTGTAGAAAATATCGTATCTTCAGTAACATCGACACCGGGAGGTTTATCCAAAAAGTTCCCCATTAAATCTTCACAGGAAGATGACATAATATAAATAAGAGTAAAAACTGTTATAATTATGAATTGAATTAAATTTTTCATGTCAATATGTTTTTAAAATTGTATATTAAAACCCAAGTTAAAAACTCTTGTCATCGGATAATAGGATTCATCACCACCTCTGAGTCCCTGTTCCGGATCGATACCCGGAAACAATCCGCTCCATGTTAATAAATTATTTCCATTCAAATAAATCCGTAAGGAACTGATTTTGAAACGATTTAATAACTCATTTTTGAAACTGTACCCAATTTCAGCATTTTTAAGCCTCAAGTAGCTGAAATCCTGAACCATAAAAGTAGATGTTGCATAATTATTCGATTGCGACATATCTGCAGTTAATCGGGGAAGTCTGATGGTTTCCCCGTTTTCATATTTTTCCTGCGACCATGAATACTTGGGGATAAAAGCTAAGGTAGCCAATGCATTATCGAAAGGTCGAATGTGGCTGTTAGTTGCCACATATCCCCTGGAATAATTTGTAGCGCCTTGAAACAATACGGAAAAATCAAATCCTTTGAACGATCCGCCGAAAGATATTCCGTACGATACTTCAGGAAAATCGGGATAACCAATGGGCACCTGGTCATTCTGATCGATTCTCCCGTCGCCGTTAACATCCTTATACCTTACGTCTCCCGGCATGACATAACTGTTTTGCGATTGCATAGCAGGTCTGTTAGGTACATTCACTTCTTCCCAGGTATTATAAAAACCTTCGGCGATATATCCGAATGCTTGACCCATCGATTGTCCGGTTCTCATCATATAGGGATAGCGCCGTGGAACTTCATCCTGAAATAAAATTTTATTTCGTGCAAATGAATAATTGCCTTTTATCCAGTAATCAAATTTGCCGAAATGATCCGTATAAGTAATATCTCCGTCATATCCTTTATTCACTACTTTACCCCAATTCATTGCAGGCAAGGTTATACCAACAATTTGGGGAGTGGTTTGCGGAGTAGTAAGGATATTGTTCGTGTTCCCCAAAAAATAATCAAATGTTAACCGGATTCTATCTTTCAGCAATATCAAATCAATTCCTATATCCGTCTTTTTTGTCCGTTCCCAGGTAAGATTTGGGTTGCCTAACGAGCTCTCATACGAAGCTTGATAATTTTGTAATGTAGAGCCATATACTCCAAACCAAAAGCCACCCGGAGGTCCACCATTAGTTTCTGATCCGCTTGCATATATATATGCAGATGGCATATATAGGAAACGTGAACCTCCAATTTTATCATTTCCTACTTCGCCATATGAACCTCTGAGTTTAATATATGTAACGATTTTATTTTTAGGGAAAAAAGATTCTTCAGTAGGTATCCAACCCAAAGAATATGCGGGAAACAAACCGAATCGTTTTCCCGGTGCAAAATTTTCAGTTCCGTTGTATGCAATATTAAATTCGGCCATATAACGCATCTTATAATTGTAAGTAATTCTTCCGATTAATCCTTGAATTGCGTTAGGTATATCATATAAAAGATTTGGATCATATAATTTCTTCTGGTTGTAAAGTAATAAACCACCAAAAGCATGGGAATTGAAAGTTCTTTCATAATTCAGACCTGCTTCAAAATAGGTATCCCGCTTTTTTTGATTGGATTCGGAAAAACCAAAAGGACTTTCCGTTCTCAGAGGCTGATATAAAATTGTGCCGTCATCCAGATTCACTGCTTGATAGGATTGCATGTTTTTAGTATATCTTTTTTGATTATTCATTTGATTCCAGTTGTTGATTTTTGCATGGAGTTTTAACCCATTTGTGATAAAATCAAGCTTGTAATTAAATCCAACATTAGTTGTCAGATTATTAGAATAATTTCTGGAATACCCGCTACTCATTAGATATAAAATAGGATTTGGAGCGTATGCCTGGACAGCCTCGACAATTTTACCGTCTATTACACCCGGAGAACTGTATGGAGGTGCATAAAATGTCATACCAACCATGGTGCGCGTTGCACCGGAAGAGCCATCTGAGAATCCGCTTCTGTTTGCAATGATTGAAGATAGATCAACATTAACAGACAACTGTTTTGTGAGATCGAAATCAAAATTGGCTCTGATATTGTATCTTTGATATGAAATATTCGGATTATAGCCTCGATTAAGAGATGGAAAATTATTGAATAAACCCTCCTGGTATAAGTATCCGGCTGAAACGAAATATTTCATCATATTCATTCCGCCTCGAATATTGATGTTGTGCTGTGTTTGCATTGAAGTCGGTTGCATCATGACGGAAAACCAATCCGTATCCGGATGCATAATCGGATCATCACCTGTTCTGAAATGTTCGATATCTTTATCGGTATATTTTGGGTTATATACTCCTGATATGAATGAATCATATTTTCGCGCTTCGTTATAATTTATCGCAAAATCATAAGCTCTCAGGTTTTCTCTTAAATCTGTAAATGTCAGCATGCCTACATTCGATGAAAGACTTATTATCGGTTTACCTTCTTTTCCCCGTTTTGTGGTAATAATAATCACCCCGTTTGCGCCGCGCATGCCGTATACCGCTGTTGCAGAAGCATCTTTCAGGACGGTAATATCTTCGATTTCGTTAAAATCAATGTTATTAAAACTTGAATTTTCAACACCATCCACTAATACCAGCGGGTCGGAGGAACCCGCAAAAGTACCCCGTCCTCTGATACGTATAACCGGTTGTTCGTTTCCGGGATCACCTTCGTATTGATTCGCTATCAAACCTGTTACACGTCCTGCAAGCGCTTTACCGACACTTGCCACAGGGGTCTGAACCAGAGCGCTATTGCCAACAGAAGAAATAGCGCCTGTAATGGTAGCCTTTTTTTGTACGCCGTAACCGACTACGACTACTTCCCCGACAGAGATGACATCTTCCACCAATATAACATTAATTACTTTTTTATTGCCGACCACTATTTCCCGGGTAGTAAAACCGATATAAGAAAATGTAAGTATGTTTTCTGTTGTAGGAACATTAATTGAAAAATTTCCGTTGATATCGGTGCTTATACCCAGGGTTGTCCCTTTAATGGAAACTGAAACGCCCGGTAGAGGTTCTCCTTTTTTATCGGTAACGGTTCCGGTAACAACAATGGTTTGATTTGATTCAGCCGGTAACGTCTTTATTTGTTGTTGTTTGTGAATAACAACGTTTTTGTCATATATCTCATATTCAACATTCTGACCTTGTAGAATTTGTTTAATCGCTGCGTCAACGGATACATTATTCAGGTCCAGCGAAATAATTTGTTGTGTATTCACATCTTCCGAAGCAAATATAAACAAATAGCCGTATTTGTCTTGAAACGTTTCTATTGCGGTTTTTAAAGGTACATTGTTTATTTTGAGAGTGATATTTTCAGCAAATAAAGATATATGGCAACATATCATTATTAACACTATCCCTGTCTGTATTATTTTCCTTATCATAAAAATTGATTTAAAAATCGTTAAAAATATTCATTGAAGTTTATATTTCTTTAAGTATTTATATCATATGATAATCAATTTTTTAAAAACTTACATCATATAATGATTATTATTTCCCGATTTTGAAAGCAGGTTTTTTTCATATCTTTGTACCTGCTTTCGTATTTTTGGATAATACAACCGATTGTACCCGAATCGAAAAGAAGTTGCTATTTTCTTCCGGTTCTTTTTCGGTTTTTGGGAGATTCTTTTAACTTGTATTCATTGTATTCATGTTTTTAAAGGTTAATAATTTATTCGTATTCACTTGGGCTTGAGCATGATTTCTTTTCCTTTCATACTGTAGTTCAGTTTTCCGGTAGCGGATAATCTATTTAATATATCCTTGATAGATTGCTCTTTGCAAATAAATGTGCCGTAAAATCGCTGATTGGATAACTTAGGATCTACAGTGATAGAAACGTCAAAATTTCGTTCTAATTTTTTTGCAATATCTGATATGAAAGCTTCGTCGAAAAAGAGATAATCCCTTGTCCATAAAATGTCATTACTTGCCGTTACTTCTGTTATTCGCTTCATACCGTCCTTTTTATTGAGGATAAATTTCTGATTGTGTTCAAGGGAAATCGTTTCACAGGGTTTCACGTGGTTTTCAATTGTTACTTTTCCTTCCAAAAGAGTGACTTTTGCTTCCCTGTCTTCCGGATAATTCTGGAAATTGAATTTTGTTCCTGTTACATTTACCAGCAATTCATCCGTTTGCACGATAAACGGTAAATTTGCGTTCTTGGTCACTTCAAAATACCCTTCTCCGTTTAGATAAACCTTCCGCTCTTTAAGTCCGAATCCTTGCGAATAAGTAAGTTTCGAATCGGTATTGAGCCATATCCGGGTTCCATCCGGAAGACTTGTTTTAACTTTCGAACCGGAGGGTGATTCAATATAAATATCTGCCGATGGTATATCAGTGTGTTTCCTCCCTTGCAAATACGAAACATACGAAATGGCAAGCATCAGGACTAAAACTGCTGCCGACTGCCACAAAATTCGTATTACAAGTTTGTGTCGGGAAATCTCGTTTTCCTGACCGGTAAGCATCAAAAAGCGTCGATAGGCTTTATCTTTATCAAAGCGTACTTTATTGGATGCGCCGGTACTCATGAATTCTATTTTTGTATTATTTTCCATATATTATTAGACAGAAAAAAACAACAAAAGGATAGTCAAAAATTTAATTATTTTAATGTAACTAAAAAAAGTGCTGTATTTGCAGCATGTTTGTACGTAAAAAGAAAAATCCGAGTGGAGTTGTAAGCATCCAAATCATTGACAAAAGCAAGAGACATTCGAACCTTATTCGTACCATCTCCGTACCATCTTCGTACCATGTTCGATACTTGTTCGATCATTGTTCGAATGTTGTTCGAATATCGTTCGAATGTCGTTCGATGTAAGGCTAATGTTTGGAACAAGAATTTTTGTATTTTTAATAAGGGAATAAGGTTGCGGTTTGTGTGATAATTCTTTGCTACTAAGGGAGTTTTGTTTGAAAATAAGGTGTGAATAAGGTTTTGTAGTACAAGTATTGTATGTCTCATTAAAGAAAAAGAAAAAAATCAGTTATTCAATTATTCAATTATTATTTCAGATTCAACGAAAAAATAATATCTTTGAAAAAATAATATCTTTGCATCAAAAAAGTTATGTAATTTTGTTGCGTATTTATTAATTAAAAAACAGTTTATCATGAAAAAGATTTTTTTATTTCTTTTTACTGCCGTTATCGCAATAACTTTTACGGCATGCACCGGAGC
>Ga0209629_10001910_pt1 | contig 13676 bp, 10 predicted proteins | sample TergutCu122P5_FD_187286 | JGI IMG/M metagenome (GOLD analysis project Ga0209629, IMG submission 187286) | Cubitermes ugandensis P5 segment gut microbial communities from Kakamega Forest, Kenya - Cu122 P5 (SPAdes) (version 2) | ecosystem: Host-associated > Arthropoda: Insects > Digestive system... | reverse complement strand
CTTGCCATTTTTCAAAGCAAGGAACCAGGCAGTCGTTTCGCCATTTTTTCATTGGCAGACGGCGATGAGACGGCATAAGAACCGTTCTTAACCGTTATTCTTGAGCCGGGGATCGTCCCGGCTTTTTATTGTGACAAAGGAATCTCTGCAAGGCAATCGTTGACTCTTTCAACGTGTGAAATATCTCTCAATGCCTTTGCCGTTCATCAAATGGTGCATTCCGGTTTTCTGGCAATCTTCAAGAGTTCATTGATGCATACAAAAAGCAGGCGTTTTACGCCCCATCTTTACGCCCCGGACTTGGGTACGGGCGGGGCGGTCACTTTGCGCCACGCGGCTTCCGTGCGGCCTTCCTGCGCAAAAGCCGCGCGACCCAAAGCAAGCAAGCCGGGCGCAAGAAAAAGATGTCGGGATTGTCGCCGGTATTTACGGCCGATGATTCCATTTCATAAGAAAAAAACAAACAACGAAGTATAAGGTTGCCACGGCTTATGGCGTTGACCGCTCGACGTTGTATCGTTGGCTTGAAAGCTATCGGCAAAATGGTGCGGACGGTTTGAATCGAATCGGCCACTAATCCAGTAGAAGAGACACACAAAAACTTTCTGGTGAAGTCTTTTTTCTAAAATCCAATTGCCCCGGTCAAGGAAGCCGACCAACCGGAAATATCGCCGAAAAGCAGGTTCGTTTGCGCGGCCAGTTGGATATTCTCTTTCGGTAACAATGTGAAACCGACAATTCCAGTGGCGTAAGAAAGATTGTTTTTCGGTCGGCCCACCGGAGTTGTGACCCATTTAGCACTCGGATTGAGCGTGTCAAGCATTTGGGTCGAAAACGTTCCGCTGAGTCCCTGGTAATAATTCATGCTCCCAAAAATCGTGCGGTTGACCCGATTTTCCCGGTTTTTGAAATTGAGTGAGGCCAAGCCGCCCAATTTGTTCGTCCAGGCATCCACCCGGTCGGTGCGAACGTTCACGATGGAATTGTCTCCGAAAATCACGTCGAAATCATTACCCGGCGCACTGACATAAATCAACTGGTTATAAGGATTAAAGGAAAAACGACCGTTTTTGCTCGTGATCCTTTTTCCCAATTCCATGGCAAGTGAAAATGTCTGGCTTGTCCAGGCGGAACGATAGTTGTTCATTTCCGGTGATTGCATGGTGTTCATGTAGGCTTTGTTATCGAAGAGATTGAGGCGACCGGCAACGTTGAAATAAATGTTATTGTGGTTGGTTCGCGAAAGGTAAAGCCCTGCACCCATGCCGCTGGTATTGGACGATAAATTTCCGTAAATGTTACCGGGCACGCCCTGACAACTGGAACGATAGTTGCCGCGTCCGTACATCCAGTCCCCTTCAAAAAACATGCCGGCATTCCAGTAACTCTTTTCGCAGTTAAGGGCATCCATCCTTTTGTCCCACCCGACCTGGAGTGTCTGGTACGAGTTGTTATTGAACATGGATTTGTTGTCGTAAAGTTGCCCGCCTTTGATTTTCGCCCAGGGACCGTTCACATTCTGTGCCCGCGGCATCTCAAACCCGATGATGTTCGTCAGCATCATCGTCGAAATGTCGGGGATGATGATGTCTTGGGGTGCGGCTGTAGCATACCAGTAGTTGTCACTCCCGTCAGAATCATGTTTGAAATTAATCTTGTATCGCGAGGTTTCCAATACGTTATTATCTTCAAAAAGGAAAGAGTCTTTAATATCAGTGGATGTACTGAACATAAGCAAATGGGGATCAATCATATTAGTATAAAAACCAACATCAGGTGTTTTTAGTATTCTTGACCCCCAGTGATTGATATCACCTCCAATTTGGACCGGTGTTTGTCCATTGACAGCGGCAACATCGGAGAACCACACCTTGGCAACATCACCACGTGCATTGGTAAATAAGTCAAGAGTTCCTCCATTCCCGGTAAAAGTAGTTCCATTCCCAAAGAATAAAGAACTGGCATAATAGGAGTCTCCCACCTGAAGTACGGCATCTTTTTCAAGTGATGTCTCTCCATTACCAAAACTTACATAATTACCAATCATTCCACTTGAAAACAACATAGTTGGTGGGCCGGCCATGATGAGCCTGCCTTCTTTAATGGTAGTGTCGCCTTGATAAACATTAAGATTTCCAAGTTGTAATGTTCCACTCCCAGCTTTTACAAGTGAGCCGTTACCACTAATCAAACCATCAAAATAACCTTCAGAAACCGTCAAAGTGCCATCCACGATCAACTGTGAACTACCTGTTTCCTCGCGTTTTGTAGCAGACAACTCCTTGATCGTTGCATTGTTTGTGATATAAAGAAGACCGTTTTCCAATCTTACTTTATCGGCATAAAGATTGCCATCTACCAAAATAGCACCATACATATTCGTGAGCATTCCGAGGGGATTGTTCGCAGTTCCAATTTGGTCGGTGATAGCCAATATGGGACGCGAACTAAATGGAATATGACGTGTTTGTGAAAAATTATCATAGTAAACAACTGCTCCTTCATTTGGGTTATCCGTTGTAAAACTACGAATAAAAGAATTTTGGCCATCATTTACTCGCATGATTAGCAATTTGGCATTATCCTGAAAATTTATTGAATCCGCAGATGCTGGGTTAGTGTGAGCAAATGAACCTAAGTGATTTCCATTCGAATCACCAACCTCTCCAGTATCAAGGTTAAGAATTTGGTCGCAAACAAAAGTATCTGGGTTAAGTGCAGAATTCCCCTGGACCGTCCAAGTGGTCTGTGCAAAAGCCCCGGTTGAGATGCCACATAACAGTAGCGTAACAAGACAAGCAAATCGGCGAGTGCGTACTCCCAGCGGTTTCATCATAACCCCCCTTCGATTTGTGATGAGACGGTAGAAAAGTGACAAAATGATTTTTCTGATTATCGTGATTCTTGTGCTCGAACTTAACGATAATAACGAAATTAGCGAGAAAATGAATTATCCTATCTCGTATCACTGTAAGCACTTACATATTTTACTGAATGAATTTACAGATGAATTGAAGTCCGTTGTTTTTTTCTCTCAAAATGATATAATTCACATGTAATATGATTAACTATGTGTCATTTATGGATTTATATTCGGATGGGGTGTTTATGAAATGTAAATTCCAGACAGTTTCCATTGTCTTCCTGATTTGTCTTTTCGCGTTTGCGGATTTTTCTGCGGCGCAAATGTTGCGTCCGCGCCAAACGCGTCCGAATACCGTCCCGCAAAGCAATTTGAATCATCAGCAACGTGCCTTTCGTGTGGATGGTGTTCCGTCGCCTCCTGTGTCGAATCAACCTGGAACCAATTATGCCATTCTGGTCGGGATCAACACGTATTTGCCTGCCGAAAGCAGTACCAATGAATTTCTGTCGTTCGAACTTAAAAACTTGAAATACTGCATTGATGATATGACCGGGCTTAAAGAAGCGTTGATTGACAGCAGGTATACAGAAGAAAAAAACATCAATCTCCTTATCACGACGCCGGAAACAACACGCAGTAGCATCCTCAAAACTCTGGAGGACTTTCGCAAGAAGTTGAAGCCGAATGACAATATTCTCATTGCACTTTCCGGACATGGGGTTTCACTGGCATCGAAAAATTCCCCGGATGTGAAAGTGGATTATTATTGTTGCAGCGATACCAAGGTTGTTTATCTCGTCAAACATGATGAGTTTCGTCACGAGGGACTGCTTCCCATGTCGGATGTCAACAGTCTTTTGGAAAGCTATCCATGCAAGTCAAAAATCATCTTTACGGACGCCTGCCGCAATATTCTCGGAGAAGAAGGACAGCCACGTGACATAACCAATTCCGCTGTTAATGCGGCATCCGTTTTTAGCAGGTCCATGATTGGCGGGATTGCGGGTAACCCGGAGGAACGCCAAAAGGAAGTCAAGGGGTTCTTCCGAATGGCCAGTTGCAGCAAAGAGGAAGTGTCCTACGAACTGGTAAGCTTGAAACATGGCGTTTTCACTCATTACCTTATTAAAGGACTTGGTGGTGATGCCGACAAAAAAGATAATGAAGGTAAAGGCGGCAATGGTGACGGCAATATCACATTGCATGAGTTGTTCAATTATGCCTGCCTAAAGACAAGTGATTATGTTTGGAACAATGTTGGAAATAACAAAACACAAACACCCACCCTTTCCAGTATGGAAACCACCGGCGATTTTGTGATAGGCAAATGCGAGCCGAAAAAGCCATTGTCACCACCGCCATCATCAATGAGTAATTCGCCGCCGCGTCACTCTTCCCCGCCAATCATTAACCCCAATTAACGATTAAGGCCATTAAGGCACGATGGCGAATCAGCCGCTGAAATCCGGATGACGGGGCAAAATTTATCGGCAGGAATTTTCTTGTTTCAATGGAGGCATCAGGCCATTTTCATCAACATTTGATAGACGATTGTAAAAGTGAGCCATATTCCCACACCGACTCCGATGGCGGCAGGAATATTCATACCCCATTTTTCCAAAGCACAGAAAATGCCAAGATACAATAAACCTCCTGGGATCATTCCGATGGCCGCCGTTTTGACGTATTCGACGACTTTGACATTTTCCCTGCCTCCATAGTCAAAGTAAATACACAACAGAAACAATAGGCTAAACACCGGCATGACTCCGATGATACCCGACATTGACGGACACCAATCGGAAAGTTTGGGAACACATACGACCAGGGAACATGCCACCAGTATTCTTACGACAATCCAAAACATCTTATTCTCTCTTTCCACCCAATTCGGGAAACATGATTAAAAAAGTCTTCATGATTTACTGAGACACTTGCCTCAATCCATCAACCATGAAGACCTCCTTAATGAGAAGATGTTGTGGAAAATTTTTGCGGTTTATTGATCTTTACAAAAAAATCCGAACAAAATGTTTTGAGTTGCGTATAAGTTTTTATGAGCACAAGCATTTGAATCACGGATATTGCGTGCTTTACGGCACAATGGTGTATTTGTCATTGAAATCAGTCTGTTTTGACAAAGGCTCAATTGTTCTTCAAGCTTGATTTCTTTCCCATTTGTACCAACACAAAATGCTTGTATTCCACGAATTCGGATTCACACCCTTGTCTCTTGTGGTTCCGACCTAACGCCGGATTTTTTGTTCAATGACAACATCACGCGGACCTCGCTGTTCTTGTGCCGCAACCATTCCGGTCAACAGGGCGACAAACGCCAGGGTGAGACAAGTTATTCGGATTCTCATTTTTTTGATTCCATAAAGTGAAAAAGTTGTTCCTTCAGCCGATTCTCCGACGAAAAGTCAGAGGCACAATCGTAAGATTACGGTCATTTGGCAAGCAAGGCAATCGCAATCTTACGATTGCGGCTCTGGTACTCTACCGCCTCTGCTGTATCCTGCGGCTGGGCGGCAAATTCTGCCTAATATCGATAATCTCGATTTTCAGTACATCAGCATTATTATGGCCAAAATCAGGAAAACCTGTGACCGTTTGCACATCATTGTCGCTTCGTAAATTTTTGAACCACACTTTGGCTCGATAATTATTGCTGTTGCGCACAAGTTCCCTAATGCTGTCAGTTTTTCCGTTCACGGAAAGTGTTGTTGCTGGATCCATTGGATTAAAGTAACGTCCGGTGGTAATCTCACCAGTAATATCTGACATTGGAAAAATGATCTCAATCTTTTTAGCACCGAACTGATCAGAGCCTTTACAAGGAAATCGCGTTGGAATTGTCAACGTAAAACTGCTTTCGTCGCCATAAACACTCACATTACCAGTTGTAAAAGTAAATACACCAAAGAATGTTTTTTGAGCAATTTCCGCTCGTTCAGCCTCGATTTCCGCCCGCACATCATCCAATCGTTTTTTGGCAGCCGATTTGTCAAATTCATCTGCTCGACGGTAAAAATTATATGCTGCACTCAATTTGTCCTTTAATTGGGCATTTCCGTAGACAGTCAACGCAGTCAATGGTCCATATACACTGGCGTTGCCAACACCCCTCCTGTTGATTTCCTCGGTAATAGAAACGGCATCCGGCAAAGGTAACGATGGATCGGTTTGAGTACCACCTGCGCCCGGTTTTGCCTCTGTTGTGGCAATAATAAAGTTGGTGGTATTTCCTGTAAAATACGGTGTTTGATCATTGCCGAATTTATCCTTAACATAAGGCTTCGTTTCATCAATAACATAAGTGGTCAGTTCCATCAATGAAATGCGGCCATCGCCATTCATGTCCGCGTTGCCACGGATTCCTTCAATGACAAAATGGGTAAAAACACCGTGTCCCAACTTTCCGTCTTCATAACTGAATTCTTTTTCATTGCAGCTTGACAACAGGACGATACCAGGGGGCGGTGCCGGAAGTTTTTCAATGGGTGTGTGACCGATCGATTTTGTTGAGACATTCCGGCAGGCATCGACGATGAGCAACTTGTTCGTTGCTTTCGTTTGATTCATCAGTTCATAAAGTTTTTCAATGCTGAACATTGTCTTGCCGTACTGATCGGGGTCGGCGTCTTCCGGACAAAAAGCCGACTTGTCGTTGATCATCGTGCCGTGTCCGCTCAAGACAATCAGAAGCTGATCACCTTCTTGCACTTGGCGGAAAACCTGGAGCATGATTCGACCGATGTTTGCGCGGGTCGGGTGAAAATCCGGTCCCGCTTCCGAATGTGACGTCAGGCAGAACATCCGTTCCTTATCGTAACCATGCTTGAGCAATTCGTCGCGCAGCGCGGTCACGTCGTTGACACAGTATCGCAAATTGGGGATGCTTTTGAGGTTGTAATCATTCACGCCAACAAGAATGGCCCAACGCCGGGCTTCCTGCGTCTGGCTTGGCACAACACCAAACGCACGTGGGTCGCGCTGTCCTTGTGCCGCAACCATCCCGATCAGCACAGTAGCAAGTACGAGGGTTAAACATGTTATTCGTAATTTCATTTTTTGTTTCATTAATTCATAAAGTGTTGCTTTATCCGTCCGACATCGACGATTTTCGTATCAGTTTGTTGAAACGAAAAAAATTCCTTATTCTCCTGCGAATATCATTACTTTGACGGTCTGGTAGAAGAATTTGCTCCCTGCTGAGGCCGTGTGGCGGGGCGTATTTGCGTCGCTGTGGCAGGACGTATAAGGCTTGAGTTTCCGGTATGTTTTTGAATGCCAAGTTGACAATACCGGCAGCGATACCTGCTGAAGCGACAAGGCCAAGTAATGCCGAAGAAATTTGGACATTTGCCGTTACCTCACAGTCTTTACCATGCACCACAAGCATTTTTCCTTTCATAATGATGAAATAGAGAATCACGGTACCAACACCAATTCCAATCATCGTATATATGTTTTCTTGTGTCCAAAATTCCTGTGGTGCGGTCCGCAACGCAGCTTCCAATGCGACAAGAAACAGAGTCAACGCAACCCAAAACATCATTTCCTCACTTTCCGCCCAGTTAGGGCAATACAAGCCATCAGTTTTTTCAAAAACACGTAGATTGAGACGATGCCTCAATCCACATGTAAAACCTTTGGAAAGGAAAGATATTGTAGGAGATTGTTACGGTTTCACAAAAATTGTTCCGATTTGATTGATCCAAACAGGTTGTTGTTCTCTCCGATACTGTTCCTTGACGACAAGGGGTACATTTTTTTCAACATATTTGCATATATCGTCAAAACTTACCGCCTTGTCATTGTCGAAGACATAGTTCGCCATGCACCAGATCATGGCACTGACGGGAACATCCTTTCTCACTACGGATTTCTCATTCACCTGAGAGGAACAAAGAACCGCAGCCTGTTCTGGCCGAATATCTTTGAATCCCTCTTGCCTTTTCCATTTATTGGCAAATAAATTAAACCCTTTATCTTCGGACGATTTGGCACTTGATTTTCCGTCAATCATGCCTTTCGAATAGCATGCATCGAAAAAAATCGCAATACGACGTCCGTCCAAATCATCCAGCCAATGCTCGAACTCCATATCCGTAAGTACAGATGAAGAATCTGCTTGTTTGGAATCGTAGAGGACGAGGAAATTTGTCTGCCCGGTCGGTTGAGTGCCGCTTGTATCGGCTCTTGATCCGCCATGTCCCGTCCAAACAATAAATATTTCATCTCCGGGACGGCTTTTCTCAATCAAAACGTCGAATGCTTTGCGAACATTTTCCTTGATCACGTCTTTTTCTGATAGCAAATAAATCGCGTCAACTTGACCAAATTCCTCAAAAATCGCTGCCATGAGCTTGACATCGTTGTAGCAAGCCGGAAGGGGACGATAGCCTTCCCATTGATAAATCGTTGGGCCAATGAGCAATACCAACCGTTGTTTTGGCAATGTGGACGGTCGTTTTCCTTTGGGATATGTTTTCAATGTGATCGTCTGGCAGGGGAAGTCATCTTGCTTGATGCCTACAGTACCAAATGCTTTTGAGTCTTTTGCCGTCTGGAGCAAGCCTCGCTTCTCATAGAATTCAGTGTTTTCCAATTCTTTTATCGTGAATTCTTGTTGCGTGACAAAAGCAAGAATACGATCCTCACCAAAGGGCGGTTTGGTGAATATTTTATATTCTTGTTTTGCATCCTTGGGAGGATAAACAACCGTTTGTCCCGCTTCAATCCTGGAATAAGCGGTATGTTCGTTTGGATAAATGCTCTCGATTCCGCCATCGGTTCGCAGATTCACAATCACTGGATAGCCGGAAACATTTGAGGTAAGTTTCAGTTCAAGTTCTTCACCTTCTTCATACATCAAGTCTTTGCGATTGGCTTCAATACGCACGGAACCGGTACTTGTATCATTTCGCACAACGGCCTGAGAACCGAAAGCACGGCTTTGAGAATCGTCGACTTTTGTCCGGAGATTCACAACCTTCCCGGATTGCGACAAGGAATCGGTTTTCTGACTCTTGGAGACGAATTCCAAAAACGCCGCATCCTTGTCTTTGGCATTGCTATTAGTTGCCTGTCGGTTTCTCAGCATTTCACGAAGAGCCTGCTTGCCTTCCGGACTGGGGGGATTAGGCCGTATGAATTCCTGTGCAATACACAGCACGAGTGTCAGGGCGGCCAACAGGGGAATGGTGATTACAAATCGAATTTTCATGTTTGTTACCTCGTTTTCATTTCAAGTTGGAAGAATTGGTTTGTTTGTTGACGTAAAAAATGACTTCATTATGTGAGAATTCACCGAGCAGGCTTTTGGCGTCCTGTTGCGTCTGTGTTCCCGACGATTGTTGAGTCTGGCTGGATTGAGACGGATTCTGAGCGGTTTGTGGGGTTTGCCGATCAGGAGCCTTTTGCTGCGTTTGCTGTATCTGCCGGGCAGGAATCGCTTGCTGCGTCTGCTGAACGATCTGTGTTTGGTCGGCCTGCATTGTCACAGATGCAAAATGAATCGGTTTCCCGGTCACAAAAGATTTGATGCGGTATTTGCCCTCATTGGAAGGAACCCGAAAAACCTGCACCGTCGGTAAAGCTCCGTTTTGTAACGATTGATTCGAAGGCGTGTCAACCGGAATCTTGATTGTTTCCTTTTTGGCAATCATCTCTTCGGTCAATCGTATCTGCGGTATCAGCAATTTGGAACGACCTTCCGGGTCAATCAAAACCAGGGTCAGATAACCAGCCCGTTCGCTCATCATCCGCACAAAAAACGTTTCGCCCGGTCGATACTCGGCTCCATCGAACCGATCCACAGTCACCTCGCTAATGAAAGACGATGTCCTGGTTCCAACCAAAGTCATCAGTTCCGCAACGGAAGGCAACTGCACCGGAGACTCGACAAGCTGAACTTGGGATGTCACTGTCGATGGTTGTGTTGTGACGGCAGGTGGCGTTACTAGAGCGGACTGCGTTGCCGGTGTGGACGGCGTTACCGGAGCAGGTGGCGTTACTGGAGCGGACGGTGTTACTGGAGCGGACGGCGTTACCGGTGTGGACGGCGTTATCGTTGTGGATGGCGTTACTGGAGTGGGTGGCGTTACCGGTGTGGGCACCGGTGTCGTTTCCTGCTGATGATAAACCAATTGCACCACTTTTTCCTGCTTGACTTCCGGGTTTTGCGCGACACTCTTGTAGGGTGACCAAGCAAAGTCAGGATGGTCGTCGACACTGTTGTTGATCCATTTTCCACTTCCTTCCACAATACACCCGTCTTTCATGTGGAATGTAAACGTGTAAGTCTTTTTAATGACCTGTGTACCCAGGTAGTCCGGGGCAACCGCATCATCAGCGAGGGAAATCACTATGACACCGTTGTATTTATCGCCGACGGGACGATACTTCACCTCATACTCAAAGACGGGAAAATTCCATACCTGTGGCCCCGGCTCAATATCCAGGACAATCGGCACACCGTGCTTTCCGACATACTGGTGCAAAACCTTCCAGAGTTGTTCAGGGGTGAGGTCATCATAAGCCTCCCGGCTGGAGCCTTCGTTGAAACGGGTTCCCCAGGTGTTGGCCAGGTCTCGTGTGTGACACGCCGTCACCATTCCCTTTTGATCACCGATGGCCAATGGCACTTGACCGGAGGCACCGGATACAATGGAAACAGTGCGTACTTGTTGCGGTTCTTTTTCGAGGATCGAAGCAGCTGCCCAGGCATGGCAAAAACCGAACCAGCCGGGCAGTTCGCGAAAATTTCCCGCGAGATTGTGTTGATTTTCCCATGCAACTGCGGCGTGGCCTGTGATCTTGTCGTATTTGCCGAGCGGAACATTCAGGCCGCCGTTTTTCATCGGCCACCACGGCCCCGACCACGGCTTGTAGGATGCAGTGCCGTGTTCACGATTGTCACCTTCTTCGACGGACTTGTTGCCGGAATCACCATTCGCGTTGTTCACAAGGAGATTTTCGACGGGGGGAACTATTCCGCGTTCCACCGGGAGATTCGGCGTTTCGGGAGCGGCAATAACGTCAAGCAAGCGTGCCGTACTTGAACCGTTTGAGCTGAAAACCGGCCACGGCGAGGACGCATCCCACAATTGCCGAACCGTCTCATTCCCGGTTTCGAGTTTGACCTCCAACACTTTGGATTGGTCAACGCTTTTCATGTTGGAACTTGTTTCAAGCAGTTTCAGGCTTTCCACGTCGGGAGTGGTCACGGTTTGCGACACAGTGGTCATGAACGCAACCGTCGCGTCACTCTTGACGCCGTCAAAATCATTGTTGGTGTACTCGAAACTTTCCGCTTCACTGCCGCTTTTCGTTCCTTCCGGCATGAAACGGGGAAGCGCAAGCGGGATGAGCGAAAGCGGCCCGACAACCGGCACTGGCTGGTTCGCACGATACGTTTCCGAAACGGTGACGTACCCTCCCGGAGTGGGGATTTGGGAATCGACCCGCCGGATCATGAAGGTTTGGCTATCAACCCACACCGTGGTTTTCGGTTCCGGTCGCTCCACAGGGGTAATCACGATACGAAAACAATCACTGTTTTCAAACTGATCAATGGCCTCGATACGGAACAGCCACCGGGCGACACATTTCGTGTCCTGCAAGTCTGACTGGGGCTGGAGCGACTCGGTTTCGATGCTCCAGGTCTGCCCGACACTCCAGTGAGGAGGCGGCAATGACTCCGCCACCACACTCACCAACGTCCCCAACGCCGCCACAAGCAGCCAGGAAAACGTCATTGTCAATAAGATTCGTTTTTTCATGGAAATGATCTCCGTTGATTGAATCTGTTGGTTAATACACTACAGGGAAGACCTGTCGAGAAAAGAAATGTTGTGGAAAATTCTCTGAAAACGAGAAAAAAGTGAAATTATCAAACAATATTCTCAGGATATGCGGATAAGGTGACATGGTGGTGATGGACAATTTGTCGGCCCACAAAGGCAAGGAAGTGGAAATGTTGATGGCCTCAAAGGGAGCCGTGGTTTTGTATCTCCCGCCGTACAACCCTGACTTGAATCCTATTGAGTTGAGTTTTTCCAAATTGAAGTCCGTTTTGCGAAAAATGAAAATCCGTGAGGTCGAAAAATTGAAACGATTCCTGCGCCGTGCCCCAAAACTGTTTGCCAAAACTGAATGCCGAAACTACATCAAACATGCAGGATATACAGTATAGTAATTTTTAATGTGCTCTAGCCGTGCTTCATTCAAAGGGGGCTGGAGAGTTTTTTTCCATATCTTTCTGAGGCATGCCACTGCCTGAACGGGCACCATGAGATTTCAAATAGGACTTGATTTTGCTGTTTAGCCATGCTTCATCCAAAGGGGTTGTTTCTCTTGAATCTTTAACATTCACATTTGCCCCCGCTTCTACCAGAACCTTAACGTTATCTTTTGCTATAAGATTTTGAGCGGCATAGTGAAGTGGCGTCCGATTGTCTTTGTCCTTCGCCTCTATATCTGCTCCGGATGCTAACAAAATCTTGATGGTCTCACCCCCATATAGACTGGCGGCGGCGTAATGAAGTGGGGTTTTTCCATCTTTGTCCTTCGCCTCAATAGTCACGCGGGCAGCTAACAGAACCTTGATTGCATCCAAATTTCCACTGTCAGCAGCGTAATGAAGTGGAGTTTTTCCATCTTTGTCCTTCGCCTCAATATCTGCTCCGGCAGCTAACAGAATCTTGACGGTCTCCTCTCCATTCTTATCCCAATATAGGCTGGCGGCGGCGTAATGAAGTGGGGTTCTTCCGTCTTTGTCCTTTGCATCAATATTGGCGTGGGCAGCTAACAGAACCTTGACAACATCCATACTATCAGTGCCTGCGATCATTATACTTGAACAGGGAGCCGCGATGTGAAGTGGAGTTCGGCCGTCACCGTCTGTTGCCTCAATATCCGCCCCGGCAGCTAACAGAACCTTGACGATATCCATTCTTTTTGTGTTCTTTACATGTGTCTCGTAATTTTCATCAGGAGTGGCACACATCATATCCAAGGTCCTACTGCGAGCAGCGTAGTGAAGCGGAGTTCCACCATCGTTTTCGTCCGTTGCCTTTACATTCGCCCCTGCTGTTAACAAAACTTTGACAGCATCCAAATTTCCACTGTCAGCGGCATAGTGAAGCGGAGTCCGACCACGTTTATCAATCGCATCAATCTTCGCCCCCTTGTCAATCAGGTAGTGGCAAATCGACGCATTTCCACCCATGGCCGCACAATGGAGTAACGTACCAAAATACGTTGTATCAAAATACGTTGTATGATTGAAGCCAAAGTCTTCACGGACATTCAATGGTGCTCCCGCCTCCAGCACCATTTTGAACAAAGGTTCATTCCCCACTCTGGCCGCTTCAGCTAATGGATTTCTTAAATCATGTTCATTATCATGAAAAATGTAATCCTCCTCTTTCTCATGAACTCTGAAAACAAGGGGTTTATTGCGTTCGTTAACACGAACTCCCAAATCAAGCAGATATGGAGCTAACACGCTATGGTTCTGCTCATGTGCAATGACACTGTTGAGTAACAATTCACCTCCACAGCTGCCATGTTCCCAGCTATTGATTTCCGCTCCAGCCCTGGTAAGCATAACAAAAATTTCAGGTTTGATGGCGGCTCTTAACGAGGGATCAATACTAATTTCTCCCGGTGCGGAATATCCTAAGAGTAAGTCTTTAACTGTCCAAATGGTGATTTTCGAGTAATTTGAGCATTCTGGAAGTCATAGCGATGTGTATCATAGCTTTGCTTGACTCGGTGTTTCGCTCGTAATCTTTGGCGT
>Ga0209629_10001908_pt1 | contig 13684 bp, 13 predicted proteins | sample TergutCu122P5_FD_187286 | JGI IMG/M metagenome (GOLD analysis project Ga0209629, IMG submission 187286) | Cubitermes ugandensis P5 segment gut microbial communities from Kakamega Forest, Kenya - Cu122 P5 (SPAdes) (version 2) | ecosystem: Host-associated > Arthropoda: Insects > Digestive system... | reverse complement strand
GAAACTTTGACAGCTGTTACTCACTTATTGATTACCAAATACATATTGAAACTGGCAGGAATATGTGGTTTCTGTAATGTTAATATCTGTACTTAACATCAAAGTAACTTGTGAGTGACATAAAGCAATTAAATTGAACTACAAAAACACTCGCACTACTGTCGTATTTGTCCTTAGGCTTCCATGTACTTTACGCAGGCCGCAACTGACCGTTATCTTGTGACGTCAGAGCTACCATGCTGTAAAACATTCGCCAAGGTCACTGCATTACGATGTCTTGTTGCTGGGCATGCGCAGTGGACCAGTATGGCGTTACGGACGGCTTACAGTACGTGGACCCCCCAGAAGCCCACACTTTTTGATGGCCATTATCTCCGTAACCGTTCAACTTTGGATATAGGTGTTTTGGGTTATATTGGTATATTTTAACATAAGGAACACTCTCCCGAAGTTTTGTCCATTCCTCCTGGGACACCCTGTATATTTTAATAACACTTTGTATTTTAATTTTTAAAATGTATTTCCTCTGTAGTGAAAGGAGATAAAGTCCAATTCTAGTTATTTTAATAGAAAGAGTATAGGATTATTTGAAACTTTTTTTCTATTTTTTAATTTCCTGTCACATCTGCCTCAGATGCATTTGCATCATGAATATTGACTGTGTAATAGTTTATCCTGCTTACTGGTTATTGTTTTGTGGTGACAGGACATACACTCATCAGCCTGGTTTATGTACCTCACAACTTCCAGGGCATTTTCTGTGTGGCTTGACAGTACTTGCCTGTTATACATAACCCTTGTTACCTTCAGCTTCCTCATTATGGGTGGAGGTGAGTGGAGTGCTGTGCTATATATTGTAAGAATATTATGTTATGAAGCATATGTAGCTGCTTTTCAGGCATATTCACAGTAGCAAGAAGGGCCGATTAGCTTTGTCATGTCTGTCCAACTGTCTATCTGTCTGTCTGTCTGTCTGTCTGCACATATCAGCACAGCTCCCAGTGGACAGCTTTCTGTAAAATTCATTACTGGAGAACATTATGAAAATCAGCCAAGAAAATCCAAATCTGGTTAAAATCAGGCAAAAATATCGGTCACTTTACAGGAACACCTAAGTATGTTACAGTGTTGCCAGCACACTCTTCAAATGATATGGTTTCAGGTTGTTAGGGTAGGTTAGGAGGTATAAACATTATGCAAACATGGCACATTGTTATGTTAAAAGTACCTTGCCTATTTTTTATTTTTACTTGACAACTGTGATTCAAAATGATTCAATATTTAATGTGTATTTAGTTTTTTGTAATGCCAGAGGATTTTAAAAACTGATCATAGAAGTGATTTAACTGTTTTTGACTGGCTTATCTCACTGATTCATCAGGAGTGGAAGAAGTGTCAACAGAGTTCCAGATGTTTGTCAGAAGGTGGTAGAGGGTGTACAGTTTGTCACTGACAGATAAATCTTGTCAGAAAAATTTAAAGTAATTGCATAATTTATGTTGAGTGCTAGCCAGGAATATTGAAGCATAGTGGTGAGTTTAACTATGAGTTATCCACTGTGCAGGGGAGCTGCTGTTTCTACACCTGCAGCCCCAAAATATTGAATGATATTTAATGTGACCTTGTACTTTTATTTCTTTATTCTGTTTGAGCCTCTTCAGTTTCTGTATGTGTGGGGTTGTAGATAACATCCCATGCAAAGATATGTGTTTTTGTTAAGTAGAGTGCAGTGAGAATTTCCCCAGGTATCTTGCTTATCAGATTTACAGATCAAGAACTAGTCTTTGCCTTGTCAAATTTGTAATTCTGTCTCATATGATCCATACACAGATATTTGAGCAGGTGCAGTGGTCTTGTTCTTGTCATTAATAATTTGAGTATTTCTTTGAGATTCTATGCTCCTTAACCTCTGTAATGCATTAAAACTATTAGAGTTTGTTGTTTTGTAAATGACTGTGTATTTTTCAAGTACTATGTAATCCTTACCACCATATTTTTCATTTCATGCTATCTCAGCTTTTTTTCAATCCTCTCAGTAGCATTAATAACCAGCCGACTCAGTGGAGCAGAGTACTTCTTGAGATGCTAACAGTTCCTCATCTGGTCAAGAAAATCCCCACATTTTATGCAACCTGACGGTTTATTACTGTGTTTACAAGAATCAACCACCTGTCACTGTCCTAAGTCAGATCAGTGAAGTTCATGCCTCCCTGTCCTATATCTTGAAGATCCATTTTAATATTATCCTCCCATCTATGCTGAGGCCTCCTAAGCAGTGTATTTCCCTTAGTTTTTCCACCAGTAACCTATATGCACCTCTTCTTCGCACAGTATGTGCCAGTGGAATTAATGGCGAGAAAAATTTCCTGTATGGCATTGCAGGCTTTTAATGGTTTCCTGGAATAAGCCTTGAATCTACATTAACCATGTCATATTCCTTCCCAAGCATTAAACATGTGGATTGATGTAACATAATAATCATGAGTGTGGGATTAAATTTATTTTATGATAATCTTCGTAGGTTTTGTGTTCTGTAATTAATATTATGCTTGCAGATCAGTATGGAGGAGATGTGGGACTTGCTATTACCCAAGCAATTGGACTAACGGGACTTATACAGTGGGGTATACGACAGTCGGCAGAACTGGAGAACCAGATGACTTCAGTAGAGCGTCTGTTGGAGTATACTACACTTGACAAGGAGCCATCATTGCAGTCCCCTCGAGGTCATATTTTGCACTTGTGTATAACTGATAAAATATATAATTAAATGTGCAATCAAATAGGAGGGTGTTTTGTTCAGCACAACACATATATTAAATATATAATAAATGTATATAGGCAACATGTTTCAGCTTTTTCTGTAAGTCAGCATCAAGCCAAATATAAAATGTGTACATACACACACACGCACACACACACACGCGCGCACGCACGCATGCACGCACGCACGCATGCATGCTTGTTTTATGCCAAAGTAATGAATAAAAATGTAAAATGTTGGAGAGTGGGAACATGTCAACATTTTTTTAAAATGACTTACAATGAAGCATTGCTCTTAGATTCGATTGTTATGGGGAACAAGTTGTAGTGTTTTGAGTATAATATTACAGTCCAGGTGTCAAAGTTCTTATTGGTGCTAAGCATCATATCCTTGACTGAAAGAAATTGAGATCCAAAAATCGAAAATCAAAGCAGTGTTATAATCATTCTTATTGATTCAAGTTGAATAATTCGCAAGAAGTTTGTTCCAGAATGAAGAATCATAAATGTCCAGTTTTATTTCAAAGTGACAGATTGATTGTTGCAAAACATTTGACAGGTCAGAGAGACTGTTTTGAAAAAAGGAATGATGTTCAATATTAATTGTTCAAAGATTTCTTTCACAAAATGCGGTCGTAGAGATAAGCTCCCCTTGCCACCATTTCACCAATTTGGTTATGGCTGACTTCATTTTCCTCTTAATTGTCAAAAATGACACTCAGAGAGAAATGATTCATACCATCCACAAGAGTGTGACTGACCACCTCAAGGAGATAACTTTGAAGGAATCCAAGAATGCTGTGCTGGTCTGGGAAGTACTGTGTGTCACAGTAGTTCCCAGACCAGCACAGCATACACACACACCACAGGTCCAAAATATGCCGCCAAACTCCGATCACACACATAATAAGCACAATTGAACCACTATACGTAATTTCAGTCAAGTACAATTCATTACTCCCTGGATCCTATGTGATCCAAAACACGTTGGAGTATTTTAATGTGTGTCTTTTAGACTTTTGTATAAAATAGATTTTAACGTCTACGATTGTTATAATTGAGTGCATTAGTTGGTTAATAAAAGTGACTGAGTGTAATATTGTATTTGCCATTGGATGGAATGTTTAGATTAAAGGCTGTGAAGTACAGTAGACTTCATATGCTTCTGAATATGTGTTTTCCAGTATGATAGTATTCTGATAGGTGTTGATCTTACGTTGCAGGTAGGAGGCTCAAAGATGGTTGGCCTTCACAGGGTGCAATAACTTTTGATAAAGTTTTTCTTACCTACTCCAAGAATGAGCCACCTGTCTTGAAGAATATCACATTTTCTCTCAAACCAGCTGAAAAGGTGACATTTCTAATTAGTATGTTAATTAAAGAGAACTGTAAAGAAAATTTAAGTCATAAGCTTGTTGTAATGCTTAACACAAATTGAAACAAGAAGTGGTATGAAATAGTCCTTTATCAGTTATTCCTCCTACGAACTTCTTTGCTGTCCTGCTGGCCCTGCATTGAGGTTTGAAAGTAATATTTAATTCCCCAGGGCAGGTTACCAGCCTACCACTAGTTAGTCCAATGGTGGGGTTGCCACCTTTCAGCCTCTGGACATGCATGTTCTGTAGCATTTCCTCCGCAGATGATGGAACAGGTCTAGCAAGGCCTAAATCATGATGGATGATGATGATGATGGTGATGATGTTGACGCTGACAACGATGATGACAATGATCATCTTCTTTTTGATTGGCCTGCAGCAGGTTTTTACTTTCCATGAGGAAAACAAAATGTATTCACAGCATGTCGGTCATGTTAGTGTTGGCAGACTGTGCTCAGTTCTTCTGGAAGTCCTTGTGTTGTGTACCGAGAAAGAACAAGTATTGTGATTTGAAATTAAATGAATAAATGATGCTAAAGGATTATTTTTGGCCTGTCTGTAACTTCTAGGTAGGCATTGTGGGGCGCACGGGTGCAGGCAAGTCTTCTCTAATCACTGCTCTTTTCCGTCTTGTGGAACTGTCGGGGGGCTCAATCCAAATTGATGGTGTGGACATTGCCTCAGTTGGGCTTCATGATCTCCGATCCAAGATCTCCATCATCCCACAGGAGCCCATCCTATTCTCACAAACTCTTCGCAACAATCTGGACCCATTCAACCAGTATTCAGATGCTGCACTGTGGGCTGCCCTAGCTGAGGTGGAGATGAAACAGGTTGTGGATGAGTTGCCTGCTGGTCTGAGCCACAAAGTGTCTGAAGGTGGATCTAATTTCAGTGTGGGGCAGCGCCAGCTTTTGTGTCTGGCCCGTGCCATCATCAGGAACAACAAGATACTGGTGCTCGATGAGGCCACAGCCAATGTAGACTCGCAGTGAGTGTATTATCCCTGCGTCTAAATTGATTGTTATAAATATGTTCTTAACTCTTATTGACCATATGTTGCACAGTTATAACCGTGAATGAGGGTTGTATTTTTTCAGTGCTAATATCCTTACACCTGAGTTCTCTTGAAATTATTTTATTTCTAATATATTCTTTATGTGGTTAGACTATGTTGAATGGAACTTCAGCCTGCTCTTGTTGCATTTTCAATCCCCTGGTTAATAGGTGAATGGATGCGGACCATTGGGTGATTGATAATGACATGGGAAACCAAAGTGTTGGGGCGGGGAACAACAACAACAACAACAACCTGTCCAAGTGCCACTTCATCTCACACACATCCTACTGGGATATTTAAAATCTCTATTTCCAGATGAATATAGTTAATATTACTTGCTTGTCATTTCAGCACTATACTTACTTTGCTGTAAAGTTTTTCCTTTGTGCTTGAAAATGTGTCTGTATATTTAGCAGAAGATCAGATATTCAGAGAGGACTTCTGTTCCTCTTTTGAATTGTCATGAATGCTGGCAGTAGTACATGTTACGGCATACCTGTTGAAATGTGAAAGGCTGATGTATAGAAACATGTCCTATGTACACTGCCAATGGTATATTAAAATGTACCATAAAAGGGTGAGAGCAGATAGGTGAAGTTCACCTTAGAACATGCCATGAAGAGCACAGAGAGGGAGTAGGGTTATAGCTCTACCCTTTCTTTAACTTTGGCACTAGATGGGGTGGATGGTAGATGCCATGCCCCGGCTGCTTTATCTGCGGGAATGACCTGTTACCCATTATATAGGAGGCTGGGTGGGCCCCAGATCTGGTCTGGATGGGAGCGGAAAACCTCACCCCCACAGGGATTTGATCCCTGGACTGTCCAGCACATAGCGAGTTGTTATATTGAGTATGTTACCACAGCACACTAATTCAACCATAGGTTTATTTATATGAGTTTGTGTCATATTAATGCATACACCACAGGAAAATGAATTACATCAGTCACCCACTGATAGGTCAAGGCTTGTAGCATGAAAGACCCAGACCCTACTTTCTGAAATGAAGCTAAAATTTGGCATACTATCACCTACATTAAATTACATATTCAGACTAATACTAAGTGCATGTGACTGGACACATGACGTTAGTTTTACAGTATTACCCTCTGGTATTATATCAGCACAGAATGTGAGATCTCATATTGTGCAAAACATTTTGAACAAATATGAAATGAATGATGGAATTTTGAACTTTTTCAGCAATGTTTGTAAGCAGTTTGAAATGTTTGTCACTTTTTATTAGTGGAACATCCTGAATTTGGAAGAGAGGCACCATTACAATAATATGCAGCTTTAAATTCTTATCTGGTTGTCTAGGACTGATGAACTAATTCAAGAAGCAATTCGCCGCAAGTTTGCTGACTGCACAGTGTTGACTATTGCCCATCGTCTGCACACAGTCATGGACAGTGACCGTATTCTTATCATGGATGCTGGGTCTGTTGTGGTGAGTTAGCAGTTTCCATGCATGTGTATGAGTTCTCAGGTAGGGGTCTGGGTATTCTTCCCGTCACTGCAATGTACAGGTGTAATGACCATGTAGCTTGCTGTTTGACAGTCTTTGAGTTGTACTTGATAGGTGTAGAGTGGTGTGAAGTTTCTCATTTCCTTGTATCTAATGGCAAGGACAAGAGTGTTTGATTGTTGCCTTCATGTTCCCTATATGAGTTAATGGAATTGTGCTGAGCACAGGAAACTTCACATTATGTTGCAGATTGCAAAATATACTTATTGCATACACGTTCAGGAATTTAGTAATTTTCTGTGTGTAACTTATTTCTATACACATTTTGAAAAGAAATTACAGAAGATAGTTCTGATTTGATGATACCACTAAATGCATGGTACAAATACCATCACATTTAATTTGATCAGATGTCCAGAGTTTCAAAGAGATTTATATTTATAGACAGTCATTACAGGCTGTCCTACACAGATTGTACAGAAGGTCACTTTATATGTAAAAAGAAAGCATATTGGAATTAATGACATTACATTTTAGTTACTGAAAGCATTCTTGTTATTGAATCAAGGATAAATCCTAGAAACCGCCTACATTAACTACCTTCATTCTCTGGCATTTCATTTGATGAATGCTTGTGAGATTTTTCAATTGATCCTGTGTAGTTTTTCCTGTCTTCCCACAGGAAGCTTTTAAAATTGTACTTGTCTTAATTCCTTTTCGAGTCCAGATTTATTTAACTTTCATCTGAACCAGTTATCATTAGCTTTTCCATAATTTGCTTATCAGACTGTGTGCATATTGACACCGTAGCTTCAACTTATTGCATAAATTATGTATTATTTTATGGCTGGGGTCACCATCTTTGTCGTGTCCACAATGGTGGAGGCATTCATATAAAAATTGTATTTTCCTCTGTATGTCAGGCCAGTTTTTCAAAATTCTTTTTTAGTGCAGAAGTAGTTACAAAAATAGATCTTGGCTATTTTAATGTACCTTCATAAAAGTCTCAATCTCAGCAACAAGCATGTAACATAGTATACCCATCTCAGAACCAGAAGTTTTGTCAGCACCTGTACAAAATCACTGGTAGTTAGTCTTGTGTTATGTGTTGGTCAGCATTATTTTTTGCCAGGAAAATCTCTATGTGCCTTAGAAGAATTATATGGTTGTAGAAACAGTGCAGCTAACAGTGACTTAGAGAACATTTTCAAAGATTGTACTGTGATGGATATTTGCCAGAGGAATTAAAAGTGTATCTAGCCATACATGCATCGAATGCTTACATGTTTCTCTTTGAGATTTTGTCAAAATAGTTTAACTCTGTCTGTCCCTTTTTGATTGTTTTCAGAGTCAACTAAAAATGAGTAAATGAAAGTTACATTTGTGCTAGATATGTACATTTTATGGCACCAGAAGATTAAGGTAAACTAAATCATGGTTGAGGCATGGGGTTGGAAGTGAAGGGCATGCAGAAAATACAAATTGGATCCTGGTATTCTTGCTTCTGTGACTTTGTGGTGTGATATGGCAGCATCAGTTAATGTGTTGAGAACAGTCAAGTGACAAAGTTGCTATGTTTTACTAGCAGATTCAATTAGTCATACATGGTTTAGATTTATAGGTTGGTTTAGCTGAGGAGACTCATAATATTTTTTGGTCTTTGTAGCCAATAACTTTACACTTTCTGACTAAACTCCGTAAGATAAACTACAGTCTGGAGTCACATGTATTTATGGTTATTAATTGTGTATTGATGTGATGCAGTAACAAAAATATGTATTTCTTTCCCCTTGCAGAAATTTGATCATCCGCACATACTGCTGAAAAATAAGGATGGTATTCTGTATGAGATGGTGCAACAAACTGGACCTGCTATGGCAGAGTCATTGTGTAAAATGGCACAGATAGTGAGTACTTCTGTTGTGAATTCTATTGAAGAAAATATTATTGCTTTATCTGTAAAAGCTGGGTTTATTAAACTAGTGAAAATAGAAAACAATTCAAAGTTTACTTGTGTTTTATCTGTGTTAGGATTTTGAGGTTCTGTGACCACAGTTCATCTGTACACCCCAATACTTTATTCTTGTTAAATAGATTTTCATTACATAATTTAATATTGTTGGTTCTTTCTGCGGTTTATTTAAAGTGTGTTGACTTTTGAACCACTTTTCATAGTTTGGGCCAAGAAAAAATATTCTTGGCACTAAGTCTGGTAATTTTGATTATATGGACATTAACATCTGAGACCAAGTGCCATTCAACTTTGATTATAAGAATATTCAAATTTATAATTATATAGTCACCAGGTATTTTGGATGTAACATATACAACTTAATGGGTCACTTATATTAAATGGTGTATATTTCTTTGGGACAGTGCTGAAACATCTGCATGGAGCAGAGTGCTTCTCGAGAAGTTCATATGTTCTCAGCTGGTCAAGAAATTCCCCACATTTTACAAAACCTAGAAGTTTGTTATCATGTTCACAGAGCCCACAGTTTGTCCTTATCCTAAGCCAGATGAATCCAGTCCATTCTATTTCTAGGCATGTTTGCAAAATTATGGAAAGTGGCTCTTAGCTTTGTCATGTCTGTCCACCTGTCCGTTTGTCTGCCTGCCCACATTGAACAACTGGGCTCCCACTGGATGGATTTGCATGAAATTTGTTACAGTGGGGTCTCGTTTTATGATGGTTTGTTTTATGATGACTCACTTTTACAGCCCTTGTTGAGTCGGATCCAGCACTCCTGACTTGTGGTGCATCGCTGTTGCAACTCAAACGTCCTTTCTCTACTTAGTGTGCTTCTAGCTCTTTTCCAGTGTGCATGTGTTTCTTCTTTTTCTATTTTAGTGCAGTTCTTTAAAGTTGATTGTGATTTTTCCACCCACGATGTCCATCAAAAAGAGAGATTGTCCTCTTTTGCAAAAAGGAGTGAAAAGAACAAGGAAGACTGTAACTTTAGAGACTAAAATGTTAGTGATCAGAAAAATGGAAGCTTGCGAGAAACATGCTAATTTGGCTTAGCAGTGTGAATTATAGTACAAATTGTGACAATCTGGATATGCTAATCAAAGAGATAAGCGAAATAGCAGAATCTGGTCTTGACAATGTTGATCCTTTGGGCATCACTGAAGTTTTAGAAAGTCACTCCCAGCCAATGTCCAATGAAGAACTGTAACTTGGCCCAACAGTTGACTGAGCAGCAGAAGGAAGATGAAGATGAGGAGGATCGTGGAACCAAAGCAACACAGATGAAGGACCTTACTGATATTCTTTCTGCTACATATATGGCAATTGAAAAGTTATGTGATATTGACCCTGAGTGGGAATGCAACTGTACAGCAAAAAGGGGCATAAGAGCCATGCTACACCCTTATTATGAAATCCTGCAAGAAAAGCGGAAAAAATCAAAACAGTTGACATTATATTCTTTTTTGATGTCTTCTGAACCATGGCCTGGGCCTTGTTCAGCAAAATAAAAAGTGATTTGATTGATATTTTTTCAATTTTCTGTATAATAAATTGTATGTCATAATGTAAAGAAATATTGTAAATTATAAAATTATTTGACTAATTTGTTTGGCCCATGAACCTATCTCAATTTAAACCATTTAAATAGTACTCGTTTTATGAAAATTCGATTTATGACCAAATATTTGAGAATGTAACCCCATCGTAAAATGAGACCCTACTGTATTTGAGTGTTTTTAAAAAGCTTTCAAGAAAATTCAATTTTCATTAAAATCTGCAAGAATAAGGGGTACTTTACATATAGACCTATGTACACTTATGATAATATCCCGTTGAATTCTTCTTAAAATAAGAAACACTTCAAACAAATGCTGGAAGAGAAAATCGAGATAAATAGGTTATGTTCAATAACATTTTTCTGAAAATTGTGCCATTTATGAGATAATGTGGAAAAAATGCAGTAGAGCTGGACAGGTTACAGATGACAATATAATAGGTTGCATGTGCTTTGCGTGCTGGGTAACTACGGCCACACAAATGCTGACAGTATGTAATACTAATTACTCCTCCATGGCGGCAATGGTTACATGAACGCACCTCAGTGTTATGTTATACATACATTGCCTGTCTTGTTAAGATTAGTTTAATATTATTCACCTATTTATGTCCAGACCTTCCAAGTGATCTCTTTCCTTCAGGTTTCCCCATAAAAACTGTATGTGCTTTTCTCTTCTCCCGCATACATGCTACATCTCCTACCTGGCTCTTCCTCCTTGCTTTTATTGCCCCCTTAATATTTGGTTGGGGAGTACAAATCATGACGCTCCTCATTATGCACTTCTCTCCAACCTCAGATTCAGTGAGATTATGTTTAGAAACAAGCTTCAGGATCTAAATAAGTGTACTGATTGCATTTTTTGAATTGTATGTCTGTGCCTTCTGGATGGTAAAACCTTTCTTGCTGAAAAATAAAACAATGACCATTCTGCTGCTCATCCCTGCTGATAGCTTTGGGTGCCCACTTTGTGGTGTGTTACATCATGTTTTTTTTAAGGCAGTGTATCCCCATTAATTCTTTAAATTAAAATGTAATTTTTTGATTTGTAAACCATAGACAGGGCCATGACCAGCTGATTTAGCAACACTGCTATCATAGCAGTTATGTGAAACAAGCCCAGTTTGTGATTGCAGAATGTAATGTAGGGAGGGAAATTTCTGAGGCTTCAGAATGAATAATGTATTTGGAGCAGTGAGGCGCTGTTGTGGAATTTAAGCTTGAATTTTTAAAAAAGTGTTTTTTATGTCCATAATTTTAAAAAAATTCATGTATATCAGGGATGCACAAATTATGGGTACCACATTTCCCCATGTTAAATTTTGTATTGTGCCTCTTGATACTCATGGGTTCTCAGCGTGGAACTTGCTGCAGGTTACCCTTCTGGCACCTGAAATTTTGAGGTGGTTCATAGATTTTTTGGAATATATGCAAACCCCTGATGTACATGACTGTACCTTGACTGTTATTCTCACAACTGGTGGAATACATGAAAAAAATTTTTTGTGTATTTTCATTTTAACTATTACACACCTTTTACTTTTCAGAGTCACGAGAAGAGTCTAGAAAAGAAGACAGTTTGTGGAAACTAGGTGAAGGCATAAAATAATTTACACAACGACATTGCCTTTCTAATATGACCACAATTTCACACAGATACAAGGCCTGTATGTTCAGTGATATGTTTAAAGATGTTAAAGTGTGAGAAAGATTTGTTGAGCAGACAACCTGTGGGAAAGTAACATGTAAATAAAAACATGCTAAGTGTGCATGTATGATTAGCACAGAGTTTCTTGATGTCATGGTGTGGTGTGGTATGGTATGATATGACATGAAAAATGTGCTGCTTTAGTAGACTCTGAAAGAGGGTAAGTAGAATGACAGTCCTGTAGGCATGACCTGTTGCGAGGAATATCTAGACATGATTTATATACCAAATTGAGATTCTGCATTGGTTAATGAAAAATATTCAAGTACTTATGTGCAAACTTAACTTGTGTGGGCTATAAATAGTAGTATAGGTTGGAAGTAAGAATGTATGGAGTAGAGATGGATTTTATGGTTAATGGTTTTGTATTTCAGCATCATGATGTTTCTGTGTAACGGAATGAATTATCACATAACTTAAAAAAATATACTAATGGTATTACATTTGACATAAACTGGTATGACTGTTTGCAACTGCTGTTAGGATTAAAAGGTCACAATGCAGCTGAAATTATGTGACTGAAAAGTTGTGAGGGCTGTTAATGCAATTGGAAACGACATTCCACAATAATAAAATTAATGATTTTAACAGTATTTTCTTGCAGGTTTGCACTCAAAGTAAGAACTTCATTCACCCAGATTTCCACCTGGAAGTAATAGCATGAGTTTTTTTTCCTACCTAGTACCCTTGCATGTGCATAGCATTTGTAATTGTTCCATAGATTCAGCATGGTGATAAATTATGGAAGACCTTAATCTTCATATTCACTGCCATGATAACCTCAAATCTCATATGTAAATTTATTGATCTTTTAGTATTGCCATCAGAATTCTCTAACCTGATGCTGTCACAGCAATAAATTAAATGTTGTTTGTGCACAACAGTGTATTTTCATATTGTTCATTCTGTATAATTTTTAATGAGATGAAAACATTTTATGTTCTTAAGTGCAACAGTGGACATTTAAGTTTTCTACTTCCCATGGCATTGGGCCTGACAGAATATTAAATATTGCCTGAATTGAACTTTGGTGTCTTAAATTCCTTCAAGTACTTTTATTGCCAGCTAAATCCTCTGCTGATAGAAATGTAGAGGAATTTGCCTGCTGACAAAATGTAAACTGTGTGTTGTATTGTAAATTATGACCAAGTTATGCTGCTGAAGGCTTACAGAGTTTACTGCCTTAATATATATAAGTTCACCCACCAACGAAATGACGTCTCATTTTCCTACTAATCGCTCTGTCCCTATAATAAAATCATCAGCATGACTGACAACAGGTATGTAATTTTTTAGTTATCATCAGGGAGACATTTAATCATCATCATCATCATCATTTATTTCATTCCATCGGTTCTACATAGTACAAGAGGCACAAGAAAAACATAGAACATGTCACAGTCCAAGAAATATATATATGTGTAGGAGTAGTTAAAAACTCACTGTCAACAAAGTTCACAAAATCATTATCATGTGTAGATAAACAGCTGAATTCCATAAACTTATACATGCAAGTCTCCAGTATTATATCAATAAAAGGTTAATAGTATATTTATGCTATGATACAGACAAGGAAACAATAATTATACATTTATGTATTATCTGAGAAGGGGTTAGAATACATAGGTGTGCACTGGTACCACTATGATCCAAAAAGTTCATCCAATGAATAAATCGGTTTAGTTGATATATATATTCTGAGTTGTTTTAGGAAAAGTTTTTTATTTGTTATTAGGATAGCCAAGTCATTCGGAAGTTTATTGTAAATATTCACACAGCTAT